>JGI20166J26741_10420003_pt1 | contig 16068 bp, 6 predicted proteins | sample TergutCu122P5_FD_26741 | JGI IMG/M metagenome (IMG submission 26741)
GAAGAATTACAAATTAACTCGATGTACCTAGAACAAGTCCAGTCTTATAAATATCTTGGATCAACTGTGAATAGTGATAACTCAATAGAAGAAGAGATCCAAAACAGCATAACTCTTGGAAATAAAGCATACTATGCCAATCAGTTTCTATTTAAAAGCAGATTGGTCTCCAAGAAATTAAAAATGAAATTGTACTGGAGCATTATAAGACCATTAGTAACATATGCTTGTGAAATATGGGTTTTGAAAGAAACTATAAAACTAAGTTAATGGTATTTGAAAGGAAAGTGCTAAGAAAGATATTTGGTCGTACAAAATAAAGAGATGGTGCATGGAGAATCAAAACAAATGATGAATTAGATAAATTAATAAGACATAAGAACATAATAAACTATATAAAAGCACAAAGGTTAAGTTTGTTTGGCCAATTACATCGAATCCCAGAAGAAAGAATGGTTAAGAAGGTATATAAATGGAAACCGATGTTAAAAATACCATTAGGGCAACCAAAAAATAGATGGGAAGATGACATAAGAAATGACATGAAGAAACTGAAAATAAAGAATTGGACTAGCTGCATCCAGGATTGCAATAATTGGAAACTACATGTTGAGAAGGCCAAAACATTCAACAATTCAAGTTGTAGTGCCTAAAGAAGAAGAAGAGAAGTAGAAGAATTGAAAAATTATTGTAACAACGTTTGTTTTTCATTATTAGGATCAACATTTATTAATATTTTGCAGTAATAAAAATTGTTTAAGTAAGAAAAATTGATAAGAATATCACTTTGTTCATTTCTTTCATATTTTATTTTTTCCTTTTTTCACTTTCACTTACATATATGAGTATTTCAAATGCTTCCTCTTACATAAAGTGAAGATATCTGTAGTTGCACTGTTACATTGTTTTATGTAATTGTGGCTATGTGTTTTTGCTTTATGACATTTTGTCTGTTGTTCAAAGTGCAAAACACACACACACACACACACACACACACACACACTAATGTTTTAGTATTATCGTTTTATTAAATGTTGTATTACTTTATATTGATTTGTTTTTGTATTGTGGACTTTAGTTAAGTTTAGTACCTTAAAGAAATTCAGGAATTATGTGTCACATGAAGTAAGTTAATGCAACTGAGGCAGCATTGCAACTTCAGTTAATTTTTAGCAGTATGGAGTTACCCAAGATTACTTGTAAAGTCAAGTAGTAGTTGTATGATACACTGGGTAACATAGAGTGCTTGAAATATAGTGAAGTATATTTCAGCAGGTTAAGCTAGTTTGAAGCAGAGAAGGCTAGATTAAGGCAACTGAATGTAAAGAAGAAAATGGTTCATATTAGTCATGTCATATTAGGTTGCTGAAAGATTTATATTTGGAGGCTAAGTTGTTTTATGTTTCACTTGTACTTTGATATTTGTTATGACATATTAGTTTGGTACTACTTTAAGAATTTTAAGATTGCCTGACATATAACACCACCACCCACATACAATATTTTTTTTTAATTGTAGCCCTGTTTGTTAACTTGTAGTTGATGGAGAATTTCATAGTCATGTAGGTCAAGTAATAGTATTGACCTAAAAGGTAACAAATGGTTTTATCCACTTTCTTTCTAATTCATTCGCCATCTTCTCATATACATTTTAACAATTCACAATTGGTAGTGTTTTTACATAAATAAATAAAATTAAATATAATTTTGGGCTGCATTGGCATATTGTACACAGTAAGTGCCACAGAAATAGACTTATTATTATGAATGATATTAATGGATGGTCATAGACTGGATTAGCAGAAAGTTAACATAACACTGCTTGTTTCCAGGACAAGAATTGTGTTCTTTACTAGACTGTATTAGCAAATGCAATTATACTGAAATTGCTAATATATCTTTACAGATGTATATTTAAACAAGAAATGACCTTGAACAATAAAAAGAGTATGGCAATTTCCTATTTTTAAAATAATCTGTAAACAGTTTTATTTACATCAGTCAATCAGAATTTCATTGAGACAGCATTTGTAATTATCATTTTTCCATGGCCACTTACAGAAGTTTTGCACCTTGCTTTCGGTTTTTTCATGTAACTTTCACGGATCGTGGGTAAATATCAAGAGTGAACTTCTTAGCTAGTCACAATAGAAATTTTTAACTACTAAGAACTTGAAAAGAATATCCTTTGCACAAAAATCAGTGCTACAAAACAGAAGTAAAATTCAACTTTAGAAGATTTTGTCCTTTGAAACCTTGTATACTAGAAGAAGAATTAAATGACTGGGAGATCAACCCATGTAGCAGAGTCAAGCAGCTTGTAGATGGTTTGAAGTTTTGAGTATGACTGGTGCATTTTGAGCTAAGTTGTTACTGAAATTTTGCAGCAGTACAAAGAAACAAATCAATCAAAAAATGAAGATCAGTTAGCCATACATAATAGTTTGTAGAAGACAGCTATGATGCTATTTTCTCTTTATTGCAGGGAAAGGTTACTACAAGTTACGTGAGGGGACTTATAAGAAAGTAATGGAGTTCGCATCAAAACTTTTTGATATGATATATGAGATGGTTGACTCAAGACCGCCAGCATTTTCAGAATTGAGCAAGTCAAAGCAATCCATTTCTTCTGACATAGGAAGTGACAATGAGGAGACAGAAATATCAACACCAACGTGAAATGCCTATGATGGCAGAAGATTTTGTGAATGTCATGTCCTTTAAAAATGGACTGATTATGAGCCTTGAAAGGCACTACTTGCAAATTCCATTGCAGGTTTTATCTAATATTTTCAGTGGTAATCCACATGCGTTAAATTTTAAAAATTTAACATAATATTTGCAGTTATATGTAGAAGTATTACCTGCAAAGATTGACAGTAGAGACTCACTTAAATCAATAGCATGTGGACAATGAGTCATCATAGGTGTTACACATCTATTGCTATTTCATGTTCCTCTTGGAGATAAGTTGAAATTTGAGTAACGTAATTGTGTAGTTTGTGCTTTCCCTGAGTCATATACAGCAGTGAGATGTACATAATCTTAAATATTTAAAAATAAATCTTCAAAGAGGCATATTATAGGTTCAAGCCATGATGCCTGTACTTAATGGTATGGGTATACAGTGGTGCAGAATTGTCATAATTAAATCATTATTCTTTCCAGGATGGTAGGAAGATAATTATGAATGAAAGAATATAGACAAACATTTTTCTTCGCATTTCATAAATACAGGATATCATAAGAGGAATTGCATAAACTGAAGCAGATGGTCAATGAACACATTCTTGATACCAAATAAGAGTATTACATTAATATAAGCCCTGGGTCTGGCAATTACCAGAGGTATATGTGCCTGAGGTTTGAGTGGTGAATACTAGATGCAGTTGCCTGTCTGGAGATTTAATAATAATAAACTGTCACATTTTGTCAAACATCTGAGGAAAAGAGGCATGTTTCCTTCTACATTGCATTGGAACATCCACAAAAAAAAAAAAAGGTGAGAATAGATTCAAATCCTCTGGGATGTGCCACTGTATGTGAAGTTTATGACATTTTTAAAGAGCATCGTGCCTTCATCTTTCGTCGCAAGCACTCCCAGAACAGTACACACCAAATGAAACAGCTTTACATCACAGAAGATTTGAATCTTTGGCAACACCGCTGACAAAACCTCGAATCTGGCATAAGACGAGAACATAGTCCACACCTGAGTATGGGAAGGACATTTTAACTGTTTGGTGTTCTTGAAATGACAGTCTGGCACACATTAAATTTTGATGACTTGTATTATATTTAATACATGCAAGGTCTAGGACCATGGAACTATGTAAATTTGTATTCTTGCATGTAGATTGATAAGCACCTCAAACTCTGACCCTCGACTTTATTGCTGGTGAAGTGTAATTTACCCATGATAGAGTGAATAGCATGCATATTGTACATTCCTAGTCTCCAGAGAATCCTCAAGAAATGACTGTATTTAGTTTTTATAAAAGCTCACATTAAATTCAAAATATAATGCCTGCCAGCAGGGAGGTAGCTAGTGCTGGGGAGGAGAGGGAGTTGCAGCCACCCCAGGAGGCAGAGTCCAAGGGGTGGCAAAAGTGTCAGAAAAATGAATACTTTAAACTAAAAAATTTAATTTTCTGTGCTTGATAGATTTTAAATTACTGAAGCAAATACGATGACATACAGAAATTGACTGTGATTTTTTTAAAGTAAGTAACTTCTTTTAGAGGTGGCTATTACAATTATTCATCCTGTGTGCCAAAAACCTTTCTATGCCACTGCCTGCCAGACTGACACATGAACAACACATTCTAGTACTTCTTGTGCAGACCACAAGCAGCCATGGTAGCAAGGTTTTCCTCATTCTGTCTGCAAAGATGCACCAATGAAAATGTGGAAGGAATCGTGCCATTGTCCCGTAGGTATCTGTGACCTGCCATGAGAGATCATGTGTTAGGTAATCTCCAGCCTGTAAACTGCTTTAAATATTCACCACCTATTAATATGCAAACACTCCTAACACTGAGTTACAAACAAGACATATTGTTATAACATTGCTGTTGTAAATGCATTGTTTTGTCATCTCTTTCAGTCTTTGCACTTCCTCCTCAGACATGCTGTATGCTTGAAGCAGCATTAGAATGAGGGATAAACTAATGAAAGTAACACTCAGAGAACCCAAGAACATTAAACAGTCTGAGACTGCATTTTGACAGCACTCACTTAAGGATTGAACAACCTAGAACTGTATGAGTAGGGTGGATTTAATTCCCTACGTACACTTTTTCCCTTTAATTGAAGTTTCTATACTTTCATCAAGGAATGATACAAATGAGATTAGAAGATGTCAGTTACAGCAAATTTCTGCCTTTAATCACAAACATTTGGAGCAGATGAAATTAAAATAATAACATTTTTATAATAGTAGTAGTATTATAAAAAGAAGATATTGGTAAATGCATGAAAATTTTGTAGTGTATGACTTGACCACTTTTGGAGCCTCTATTTTCCAAGCTAACACATAAGAGTGGAGCCTAATGCATGGAAATATCACTTATATGCACTACAGAGACCACGTTACTCATGTGTGAGCAGAAAAAAGTGTTATAATGGTGATTGTATTGCTTCATGAATTTGAACAATAAAATGTTAAGTGACCTTGGTTTGAGTGGCTAGATACCATTACAAAAGTTTGAAATATAAACCTGAAGTAATGCAAGGAAGTACAGTCATTCCAGTCTTAATAGAAACATCAGGATAAAGCATTGAACAGAAAGTATATGAATTATAACCGTTCTAAAATGGACAAGATGGGATCTAAAGATAGTCACATTTATAAGTAGTTGGAGTTTCTAGCTTTAAAATGTAGTGAATACAATTTATTTTGTTATTCTGTAAGTTTTGGTGCATTTTAAATCACGCCATGGTCTTGCATGCTACACCTTTAAATACCAGCCTGTACAAAATAACAGTCACACAATTCATTCCTAATCCTTATGCCAAAACTTAACAAATCTCAGGCCAGGATAGCGTAGTGAGTATAGCAACTTGCAACAGGCTGGGCCATCTAGGGTTCGAACCCCAGTGGGGGGAAAGATTTTCTTAACCTATCCAGTCATCCCTGAGGCCCACTCATCTTCACGTACAATTGGTAGACTGCGTTTGAAATGTGGTGGCACACGAGCAGAAACCAGATTTTGTCTTTTGCCGAAACGGACAAGTCCATTTAAATCGGCGGGGGTGTCAGTTCAGTCGAATGCTGGCAGCCAAGGTGTGCGCATCATCGGTAGTAATGCTGGATACACCATGTTCCAAGGTAGTGTGAGAGTATTAGCTACACACTCCATTCGCCAGTTTCCCCTACATTTCCCCTCCCGTGCGTCACCATGTGCCATCACGTTTCAACTGGACTCTACCACCTCTCTTTCCCACAGGTAAAGCAGCCAATGTTTGGCACTGACACCTCACCCATTTATAACTATGCTTCTGTCTCCCCTGTGTGCCTCTTTGGCTAGTGACTGGACAGCTTTACTTTTATTATGACAAATCTCATACTGTGGGGCTTATTATATGAATAAAATTAAAACTTAATTCTTAAGTACTGTTGTAACTTAAAATGGTGATACATTTTTGTCACAGTCTCTACAGTACCACAACTGGTTCCAAATTATGGGTAGTTAGGACCTGAACAATGTCTGTTGACTGTGCAATAGATACAGCTGCACAGATGGGCAACTTCAGTGAACAGCATGTATCCAGTATTCTAATTAAGTTACAGTTTCTGGTCAGGCTCACATGTATGTTATAATACAACATGAGCATGTGAGGTAATAAAATGTACATTGTTCTGTCGTGTGTTGTGTGCTGAAATAAATTCTGAAGAATCTCTTCCTTATAAATTCTCTGACAAAGTTCTAGGAAACCAAAATTTATGAAAAACAGATTATTTTCTGTACCATATAAACAAAGATATGTTCCTGTTCATATAACTGGATATATAAGAAGAAATTTTTTGGTATATGTGTTCTGTGTTAGGTAGTAAAACATTCCATGAGTAACAGATTCCTGAAAAAAGACTGATATAACATTTTCAACCACTATTCCTTTGTATCAAGTGTAATGAAAGGAGCACTTTTTAAAATCTGCAGCCACCAAAACAGAAAATAATGATCTCTCATTTTGTTGTAACTTATTACATTATAAACACAAAATATTCTAACCCTGAAGGACAGGATTATATATCACACTAGTTCAAAACGATCATGTTGGAATAAAGAGAGATGATGTATGTAGCCTAATTGTCTCACCTGATGTTCAGACAAAGAGTTACCTGGCATAAGCAGAACATTACATGTTACTTTTCCCCTCCTAGTAACCTCCTGCAGGCACCTGTTAGTCAAATCCCAAGCACTACTACCTTATACCTTACATTTTCACACACTTTGAAACTAAAGCATTGTGACCTTTAGGTTTTTCTCACTGGTTGTGTGCTGCTTGATAATGTCGTATCATCTCAAGTTATAGACTTTCTACTTAGTAGTTATACAGTATTTTTAATAATTTTTGCAAGATTGAGGTACTAAAAATTCAGGAAGTGTGCTTCATAACTAATCATATACCACATATATGGATAAATGGGCTCAGAACAGGAATGCAGTGTCTGGTTGACCCATGCGAATAAATTTTGTATGGTAGTGCCTAATCTTTTCAGCCTGTTTATTGCACTTTTTACCCTTGCAAACCAAAATGTTTATCAGTTTATGTGCCTAGATGAAAGCACCACATAACAGTGAGATCCACAGGTCACTTCAGAATTGTGGGTACTATGGAATTTGTTTCATATTATCCTTTTGTTGCCTAGAATTTGGAAGTAGTTCCTAGATGTCTCGGAAATTTGTTGGCCCCTGGCTCAGAATACACCAAGTTCTGCATATATTTTCTATAAAGGTGATGCCACATGGACTTTGAATCAAAAATTCTTTGCCTTCTTCTTTAAGGTGCATACATAGTGTATGTGTATGTATATATTCAATCAGCAGCAGTTGTTGGGTACATTTTATATTATTTTAAATATGTCATTACTAACATTGTATGTTGCATAAGCTAAACTTAATAAAACCATGTGATACAAGTATTTTCCACATTTATTCCATTGAACTATTCATATAAATCTACATGTTCAGCAGAATTCTGCCATCTTCAGCAGTGGCTTAATGTATAAAAGCTATCATAAACTTTGCATATGCACATCACAACACAGTGGAATCTAATACTTCTTCTTTTAAAAGTTTTCAATTCAAGGTAAGATCCTGAAGTTAAGAGCAGATTTTCTTTATGGAAGCCATTTAAAGCCAAACTGTGGACCAGGGTACAATTTACAAATGGAATTCAAAGAAGAATTTTATAAAAGACTATGCTACATGAAACCATGCCACACCAATTAAAATCCACCACATCATATACAAATTTAACACAAAATCTTACTGCGACATGCAAGGATCTTAACATATTAAAAATCTTAATATATACATTCTTAAAATGATTTAGGTCTTACACTTTTATATTTTATGTTTTAAAATTATAAAAGCAGTGAGTGTGAAAAAGGGATGCCTTAGATTCTTATTGCCTCTTCCTTTGTAAGGTTTTTGTATTGACATGCCTGAGGATGGCCTAAGCATAGGCCAAAACATGTAACACACATGTAAAGGTAACAAATGTATTTCTCATGTGTGCCATTCATGCTACACACCTTACCTGTGTCTTGCTCCTTGATTTAATCAATATAATAATATCGGGTAAAGAGTACTAACTGTGATGGTCCTCATTTTGAAATTGTGCAAGTGTACTTAATTACAGCACTACTTGAACACCACACATTGCAAAGAGTAACACACATAAAATTAGCTGTGGTGACAGCATCTTATATGCCGAAAGACCAAACTTGGCTGTAAATGTGATGCGTTTCCATAGTATCTTATTGAAAGAAATAATTATACATGACAATATAAATATGAAAAAGAAATTCTAATGAAATGCAAATAGTTATACAATAAAATGGAATATAGTGCCTGTCAAGCAGGGCTGTGTAGAGAAGTGGTTGGAGGATTTCCAAAACTGCTGTAAATCAAAAAGTGACCTTTAGCATGCGCAAGTGCAATTGGCCACTGTGACTCAATGAACAGTCAACAAAAATAACACTCTAAGGCAGGCTGTATACAGACATGAGCTTGCAACACTGTTGAAATATATTACTACTGCATGACAGTGCTTGTTGTCTGTCAGGAGTATTGTCAAAAAATAGGACACAAAGTCTTGAACCACTGCTGTCTGTTTTCATGTCCATGTAATTATTATGGGCGTGATTTCAAGCTTCTGCTGCAAAGTAGATGAGAACTGTATTCTTCTGGGCCATTACACAGCAAATAGTGGTAATTTTTTGCTGACTTTTCAGGACAACCGTCCACTACTCACTGCATAACAGCCAAGAAGAATGCAGTTATAATTATTATCTGTGTGGACTACTCAAAAATTATCTTGAAGGCTATGACTTCTAAACCAGAATGTCCTCAACTGGTTGGGTAACTGTTCCAAAAATTTCTACATAACAGAGGGTGAAGCAATCCCAGGTGCTAGGGACATGTCTCAAGATATCAGTATATAAAATCAATGATAGACCATTTCATCTGTTATGAGTTTTAAGATATAAAATTTCAGAGAACTCTCACATTTAACATTTATGTCATCCAAACCATCACTAGATCCATATACAGTACCCAGGATCCTACTACTCAAATAATTAATTCACCCTGATGTTTGCAACTGCAGTGTTTGTCACAATATTGAGAAACCTTCATTTTCTGTACGTGGTCTTATCCCAAAAGATGAATCCACACATTCGGTATAAATGTACACCGAAAATCTCAGTGGTCTCTAAAATGTTCCACCACCTTTTGAACACACTGGCATGAATTACATACTGTAGCCCACAGGGTGGTGAAACACTTACATTCTAAGGTTGTATTCAGAAGATGCCTGGTTTAGTTGAGTCTAGTTTATTCAGTCCACTTAGTCACACATGTGACACTGGACATGTTAAAAATTGGAGTACAATTATATATCACAGTGGTTCAAAATCACAACAAAATTACATAAAAAGTAGAAGATAATTTAATGTAATAATATCAATACTAATTAAGAAAGCTGGGTATTACAACTTCTCGAATTCACACACTCACACAATACACATGTAATTAGTATGACAAATTCATCCACTGAATAAAATGCACGTTGTAACAGAAATGATAGCAGTTTTCTTTTAAAAGATTTTACCATGCCTAATTTTTTTACATCATCTGGCACCTTGTTTTGGAGTCTATTTCCCATATTCACCACACTTTTCCTCAAGAGGTCTATATTGCAGAATTCAACACATAGCCTGGCTAAGGTTGTTCTCGGCCCCTCCATGTAAATGCCATGAGAGTGCCTCAATAAGGCTATGACTCTATTCAAAATATCATTTATCAATCACCTTACCACCCAATTCTATATTCTGAGGTACCAGCAGCATCAAGAAGTACTTGACCTAGCTGTCTGTTGCACATCATAGGACCATCTGTCCTGGACAATTCACTGGTATTTGTGCAAGAGGCACCTCAGGTACTCAAGAGTGAAAACATGCATGAACTCCCTCTATCAACTACTCCTTTGATTTGTCTTGGATGCATATGCTATCCTTCAGGTTAACTGTGTATGGACAAAGCAGCATTGTTAAACAGGCAATAATTTTGTGAAATCCCTTAAAGCAAATATTACTAGACAACCTGCACCAAATATAAAACAACTAAATGCAGTAAATAGTGCACAGCCAAGTGGGGTTCATTTTCCAGGTGAACTATCCAACCCTGGTCCTCTAAAATCAATAACCATTGGTTTACAGGTTTTTAAGGACACTGTTTTGTAGAAAGGAATTCTGAAACCAAACGACCGTAACTACAACCGAAGTGGCCACAAACTCCCATCCATACCACTTGCCATTCAGAGTCCAACAATGACCAACATTACCAAAGCAAGAGCAATCTCATAAAATGTGCGTGGACATTTTAATTTCCAGAAACACCAGACTTCAAATAGGAAGAAAAGTAATTTGCAATGTGAAACATACAAATGACCTTGTGCTAGGGCTAAGGGAGAAACCCTATTGCAGGGCATACTTGGTAGACTAATTGAAACTGAAAGATAATAGAGAATGGAAATGAATGTGAAAAAATATATGGTGATGAGAATCTCAAGGCAACCATCCCCAGTACATATCAGTAGATAAAATAAACGGGAGAATGTGGAATATTTCAACTATCTGGGTAGCCTGGTAACAAATGCTGCAAGAAGTACACGTGAAATTAAATCCAGGATTGCCATGGCAAAAGCAGCATTCAACAAGAAGACCTTTCAGCAGTAATTTAGACTTAAATTTATGGAAGAACTAGTGAAATGCTACAGTTGGGGCATGGGTCTCTATAGTGTTGAAACTTTGACACTTTGGAAGATCAGAAATACCTTGAAAGTTTTAAAATGTGTTGCTGGAGAAGGATGGAGAAGACCAGTTGGGCCAAACATGTGAAAAATTATATATTTCAAAGGATCAAGGAGGCAAAGAACATTCTGCATACAATAAAATGAAGGAACACTAACCGGAATGGTCAAATTTTGCACAGGAACTGCATTTTGAAACACATTATTCAAGGAAAGATAGAAGGGCAGGGGAGACGAGGAGGAAGATGTAAGCAACTACTGGATGACCTTACAGAAGTTAGAAGATACTGGAAATTGAAAGAAGAAGCATGAGATAGCACTCTCTGGAGAACGCACTTTGAAGGAGACCATGGACCTCTTGTAGAAGACAGGTGGTGGTGCTGTTGGGGATAACAAGGACAATACAGTATGTCCTAGAAAACCACCTTGTAGTATATTCTCTTATGGTTAACACACACAGCAATACTGTGTTAACAATTCAGTAATTTCATGTAGGACATGTTACTTAAGAGCCACTCACGGGAAGGTATCCTCAGAGTACGACACTTAGATTTTATCTACCATTCATATTTCAGGTCATTCATTTCTTTACTCACTATTTACATCTTTGATGCAAATTAAGTTCACTGCCATTACATACATCCACACATACATAAACGCACAACAGCTGATAATCTGTCACACTGATTATAAATTCACTTTAAAGTTACACAGATCATAATGCTTCTTCTCACGAAGAAACTTGTAAGAAAATTAATGCCAAACATTTACTTACAAAAATTCTTGTTCTTTTGGAACATTACGCCAAGTTGCATTATCATACACAAAACTACAAGCTTTAACCATAAATCTTATCACAATTTAGGAGATACTCTTCTTTTTTTATTTTGCAGGACAATAACTCATCCTACACTGATCATATGCTTGCTGTAGGTCACAAACTCCATTCTCTTCAGAGAGGTCATATTACTTCAAGATTAATGTTCACAGTTTTCTTAACAGAAAGGAATTTAAATGTAGAACAATTTGTAACTGATGCTATGTATGAATACAACACAGTTTTTAAACAGAAGAAGTAGAGGCTCCTTGAGACCAAAAGAATTATTAATATTTACAATAAAGTGAATGTAGTTAATTTCACTAACAAAATTCATGAAGTCATAATATGATGGACAGTATAAATCAAAATTTAAAGCATGAAATAAGAACTCCAATGGCAGACTAATGACATAACCTTCCAAAAAGAAATAAATAAATAAAGAAAGAAAAGGATGCAATGACTTGTATGGAGCCACTAATGCAAATGGTTGACGCAACTGTCTAGAGATCATATGGAGGTCACAGGGTGTATATGTTATTTAAATAACTGTGATTTATATGCAGGTGTATACATAATGGAATAAAAATGAAACCTTTGGATTTCACAGGCTTAAAATTTCAAATGTCGGATTAACGCTGCCTTTCAAGAGGTTTCAATTCCTCTTGAATGCAAAAAAAAAAAAAGTCAATTAATGTGAAACTGAAAAACAAAAATTATTACACCTGGTTAAACAAGTGATGATGTATCTAAGGATGATACAAGGAACTACGATCTATATATATATAATGTACTATAAGGGACATTTATTCCTGAAGAAAGTAAAATACTACAGTACCCATTCCATTATAACTGCACTACAACACACTTGGAAGGTTACTGCATTGAATCAGGTTCAGCCACAGTAACATCGACTCTAGAAACCAACAGAGTGGTTATTTCATATAGTTCTTGCAAGGGTTATTTTGCACTGAATAAAATGAAGACCACTTGCCTCAGATTGTTAACAACTGGAAAGTGACAAGTTACAGCTAATAGGGAGGTGCTATCTCAGCATTTGACTGGAGGAACTAATAAAAACCCTGAGGGAAAAACTCTCACAATAGCAGCAATTCCAACTGAATCCAAGAGTGAGATCAAAAATATTTTGAAAACAAACATTTTGGTGAAACTTCAGGACCCATTCTGTTATAACTTCCCAACCAAGCTATGCTTACTCATTCTCCACAACAGTAGAAGGGCAACAAATTTTTATCATTCAATGTGATCCATATTCAGATATATACAGAATAAATGAATATAAATAGTACTTACCTCTACAAAATCACATTTCCTGAAATTTCTCTGCATGACATAGTAATTCATATTGGTTAGTATTTTAAAGTATGCTGGAATTAATGATATTCATTTTTACATATGTTGTGGACACTTCAATTAATTTCACTTACTAAAATCAATCATACCAATAAAACAATAAATTGCCCCTAGCACAGCAAGTAAGATAATACAGTTTTTAACCCCATTACACAAACTATGAGACCACTTTTTTCTACAGTCAACAATTTGTTACTTTCACATGATTACCGAGTATGTAATGCAGTGACATAATGAGATTATGTAATTATACACCAACCACTTTCAGTATGACATTTGTGGAGGCGACACAGGAAGTAGGTTGTTTGAAGCAGGGAACTCAACATCTAGCAACGTGTCTGTTACCAACTTAACTTTAAATGAGGGAAAAGAGTTCCAAACCTGCATGCTAGCATGTTTGTGGATTTTTGTTTGTACATGTATGCATTTGCATCTTTTTATGTTTGTGAAATCAAAATTTTATTTTATTTTATTTTATTTACTGTATTTACCTTAATGCAAAATGACCCTAATCTAATACAACCCACCAAACACATCAGCCATGAAAAAATATATTTATCCAAATCTAAGACAACCTCCAAAAAATAAAATGTCTGCAAAGAAAAAAATATTTTACTAATAATTTCAAACATTTAATGCACAAAGCACATCAGATTCTGTCTACCTTTATCAATCAGTATCACTGTTTCCACCTTCAGTCAGTGCCTTTATCTTCCTCACACTCACTCCTAACATTCTCATCCTCTTCACTGCCATTCCACAACATATCATCATCAGTCCCATCTACTGCATTGGATAAACAGCACTTCTTAAAACCCTTCACAACACTTCTGGTGAGAAGCATTGCCATGCTGTTATGATCCACACTGACTAAATGCTACATTTATATTTCTTGGTTTATAAACTTACTTCAATCCACAAAGATTCACAATTTTCTCCACAGATGGTGTTAGTGGTGTTACAATATGTGTTCTAGATTTTTGTGTCTTGTTTGTGGTTCTTTTTATGGAATTTAATATGTTGATTGGTCCAGGTTTTATTTTTGAGTCTTGTAGTTAATTTTTTAATTTTTCCATAGCCATTTTCCCATTACTACCCTTGGACTAGATCTGTTCTCAGGTACATTTCTAAACAAGTTACTGTTTCTGTGGTGCCCAGTGATTGAGAATAACCCAATCTAAAGCGCCAACCAGTCTAGATGCTCTTTACCTGATTAAATAGAAACAGCTGGCTTCTTAAATGTTACGCTTCTTTAAAAACTCAGATAATGGACAATAATCCAAAATAATAGTAATAATAATAATTAATTTATTCAGTATTCCAGAGATCCACCAGAGTGGATATAGAACTTGTCATTAGATAACAACAGGCATAGTACAAAATGAGAAAATGGCAATAAGATACATATAATAATGATTTGTCATAGGACAAATCAAGTTTATACAAAGAAATGTGATCAGTTCTAAATATACAATCAGTGAATATGTACATAATGTACCTAGACAGAAATTAAAAGCAATTCAAAAGTACTTACATAATGCACATAAAATCTTAAATAAATATACCACTATAATAAAGATCTTATACAGTACCTAATTCACAATTGACTAAAGTACTCTTCCATTGTGTAAAATGAATAAGTGTATAAAAATTTTTTCAAAGCAATTTTAAATTTTTTTTTGTTACCAGCAACATTCTTACTCTCCAAGGGTAAAGTAGTAAAAATTTTTATCCCTGAATAATAAGCTCCTTTTTGATAAATGGTTAAGTTTGCTTTAGGAAAGTATAAATTATTTCTTTGTAGGTAGGTTTCACCCTTTCATAGGCCATGAAGGCCCTTAGGGAGAATAGAGGTATAGCTCTACTCTATTTTTGACCTCGGCACTAGAAGGGGGTGGGGGTCAGCGTCACGCCCCGGCCGCACCTTACCCCCGGGAAAGACCCGGTACCCATTGTACAGGAGGCTGTGTGGGCCTCAGGGCCAGTCTGGACAGGTGCAGAAAATCTCGGCCCCACCGGGATTCGATCCCCAGACTGTCCAGCCCATAGGCAGTCGCTATACCGACTACGCTACCAGGCCCAATTATTTCTTTGTCTAGTGTCTAAATTGTGATTTTCATTGTTTGTTAAAAAGAAGTTTTTGTTTTGAACTACAAACATTAATAAATATAACATATATTGTGATGTCAAAGACAAAATTTGTAATTTCTTAAATAAATTTCTACATGAAACTCTGTTCCCGCATCCTTCCATAATTCTAATTGCCTTTTTTTGTATTCTAAAAATAATGGAGCTATGCGACGAGTTTCCCCAAAATATAATTCCATAGCTCATAACAGAGTGAAAAAATGCATAATAAACCACTTTTAATGACAAGGCAGACATGTATGTTTTGGCATTTCTAATTATATAACAGGCCTTACTTAAGTTTTTCATAAGTAAATCAATATGATTACTCCAAGACAAAGTATTATTCATTGTCACCCCCAGGAATTTTGTGTAGGAGCTGTTGGTGATAAAATTATCATTAAAACCTATTTTTAAGTTAACTGACATATTTCTCTTAGTTGTAAAGTGTACATACTTTGTTTTATTAAAGTTTAAAGATAGATGGTTTGCTCTCAGCCATTTATTTAAAGTTGTAAAAACTATGCAGATGTTTTTGTTAAGATCTATTAGATTAGAGTGAGCAAATAAGACACTATTATTATTATTGGTATTCAGCCCTTGGGCCGGTCTGGGCAGAGACCAGAGTTCAGTCAGGCGACTGGTATGGCTCTGGTACGCTGCTTCCTGGGCAAGTTCTTAGGGGTAGTTTGCCATTGCTTTCCCCC
>JGI20166J26741_10421114_pt1 | contig 16067 bp, 21 predicted proteins | sample TergutCu122P5_FD_26741 | JGI IMG/M metagenome (IMG submission 26741)
GGGGCCGACCGTTGGCCGCTCGGTCGGTCCGCGGGCCGGCGCCGCCGACCACCATCCGGGACCGCCAGCGACGGGGCCGACCGTTGGCCGCTCGGTCGGTCCGCGGGCCGGCGCCGCCGACCACCATCCGGGACCGCCAGCGACGGGGCCGACCGTCCGCCGCGCCGTCGAACCGCCAGCCGGCGCCGCCGACCACCGTCGGGGACTGCCCGGGGCGTCGACTGTCCGGGTGGGCGGCGCCAGTCCGGTCGGCAGGCGGATCGCTGGCGTCCCCCTGGCCCCGGCGCCGGCGGAGGGTCGCAGGGCGCCCGCCCGCGCCGTCCCGCCGCAGGTCTCCCCGCCGGCCCCCGGCGACCCCGTGGCCCGCCCCGCCGCCCGCCGCTCGATGGCGGCGCCGCCGCCCACGCCCCGACGGGGCGTCCGGCCCGAGGACGCCTGATGCTCCAGGTGACGTGGCGTTCCGTCCGCCACCACCCTCTGCGCTTCTTCCTATCTTTGCTGGCAGTCTTCCTGGGCACCGCCTACGTCGCCGGAACGTTCATGCTCAACGGCCTGCTGACGTACACCTTCGACGGCATCGTCTCCACCAGCCTCGACGCCGACCTCTACATCGAGCCCGCCTCGGTCGACGCCGCGATGGCCGCCATGGGCTCCAGCAGCGGCCAGATCCAGTCGGACCTGGCCGACCTCGTGAACCCCCTGCCGGGAGTCCTGCAGGCCGCCCCGGAGTTCACCGCCACCGCCATCGTGCATGGCGCCGACGGGACGCCCATGTCCTCGGGCTACGCGCCCACGCTGCTCATCGGCAACTCGGCGGGCCCGTGGGACGACCGCATCGTCGACCAGGTCGACGGTCGGGCGCCGGTCGGCCCCAACGAGATCGCCATCGACAACGCCAGCGCCGCCAAGGGCGGCCTCAAGGCGGGCGATCGGACCCAGATCGTGTTGCCCGACGAAGTCCGCGATGTCACGGTCTCCGGCATCTACACCTTCAACCACTCGTTCGCCGGCGCCATCGTCATCCTGATGGCCGTCGACGAGGTCCGCCAGATTTTCTTCCCCACCGGTCTGGTCGGCTCGATCGCCGTCTACGCCGAGGACGGCGTCGATCCGGCGTCGCTGGTCGACCCGATCACGGCCGTGCTGCCGCCCGAGTCACAGGCCCACGTGATTCTGGGGCAGGACCTGCGCGACGAGTCCAAGGCGTCGATTCACAGCACGTTGGGTTTCGTCAACGACATCATTCTGGTATTCGCCGTGGTCGCCGCTCTTCTGGCCAGCGTCTTGATCCTGACCACGTTCAACTTTGTCGTCCGCTCCGAGCTGAGAGAGATCGCCGTGCTCCGGGCGGTCGGCGCGTCCACCCGACAGGTCTTCCGGTCGGTGGTGAGCCAGGCGGCCATCGTCGGGCTGATCGGTTCGCTCCTGGGCATAGGCGGCGGTTACGGGCTGGTCATGATCATCCGGCTCGTCATGCAGGGGATGGGCATGGACATGGGGGCCGTTCCCTTCAGCGCCACGGGGGCGGTGTGGGCTGTCGCCGGGGGGCTGGGCGTGTCGGCCCTGGGGGCCCTCTGGCCGGCCCACCGGGCCGCCAGCATCCCACCGGTCGAGGCCATGCGCGAGGCGCCGCCGGAGCTGAAGACGACGGGCCGGAGTCGCGCCGTGGTCGCCTTGTCCTGCCTGGCCACCGGCATCGGCTGCCTGATCGTCGCGGTGGCGGTCGATTGGCGGCCGACGTGGTGGCTGGGGGCAGGCGCCGTGGCGGTGGTGGCCGGCGTGTTCGCGCTGATGCCCGTGATCAGTCCCGGGATCGTCACGGTCGTGGGTTGGCCACTCGCCCGCCTGGCCGGCCCGGCGGGCTCGCTCGGCCGGGGCAACGTGGCCAACAACCCGCGCCGGGTGGCCATCACGGCGGGGGTGCTGATGGCCGTCATGGCCGTCGTCGGCGGGTTCACGGTCATCGTCTGGTCGAGTCGGGCCCAGCTCCAGGACAAGATCACGTCCGAGTTCGCCTCCGACTACGTTGTCCGCAACCTGAGCCCGGGCATGACCGGTCTGCCGATCGTGCCGACGGAGGTGGTCGACCAGGTCGACGGCCTGGACGGGGTCGACGCCTACCTGCAACGGGCCGTTCCGGCGAGCGTCCAGGGTGCCGGCGGGGTGGCCGTGACGGGCGTGGCCATGGTGGTGCCGGACGACTTCTTCACCCGTGTGATGCGGTCGACCGTGGTCAAGGGCTCGGCCGACCGGGCCAACGGCCAGGCCGTGCTCCTCCAGTCTGCCGCCGATCAACTCGGCGTCGACGTCGGCCAAAGTCTGCATGTCACGATCGCTCCCGACACCCCGTTGGCGACGGTGGCGTCGCTGCCGGTCGGGCTGGTGGTGCGCAGCGAGGTGATGGGAGACAACGTCCCGGCGGGATTGAAGATCAGCGTGATCCTGCCGGCCGACTGGTTCGACGCCACGGTGCCGCCGCAGACCGCGGCTCAGTTCGCCGTCAACCTCAACCTGTTCGTCAATATCCACGAGGGCGTGGACAAAGAGCAGGTGCACCAGCAGCTGCTGGACATCATCCGGCCCTTCTCCACGCTGGTGCCGGCCGAGGGGGCGGATCTGATCTCGTCGGCGAACAGCCAGATCAACACCCTGCTGATCGTGATGTACGCGCTGCTGGCTTTATCGCTGATCATCGCCGCCCTCGGCGTCGCCAACACGCTGGTCTTGTCCGTGGCCGAGCGGACTCGGGAGATCGGCCTGCTGCGGGCCATCGGCCTGGGCCGCGGCCAACTGACCGGGATGATCACGGCGGAGGCCGTCCTGATCTCCTTCCTGGGAGTCATCTTGGGTTTGGCGGTCGGCGTCTTCGTGGGCAGTTTCTATCCCCGGGCCATGGCCGACGCCGGCCTCGGCACCGTGGCCATCCCGTGGCAGTACGTGGGCCTGATGCTGGTCGGGGCGGGCGTGATGGGGGTCCTGGCGGCGGTCGTGCCGGCCATCCGGGCGACAAGAATCCCAGTCCTCGACGCCATTGCTTACGAGTGAGGAGGAGCATCACCGAGCTTGCTCGTGTGATGCGACGACGAAACTCGTCGGGCGGCGGAGCCGCCCGCACGAGTGAGGAGGAGGACCATCGAGCTGGCTCGTGCGAGGCGACGACGAGGCTGTTCGGGGGGCGGAGCGCGCCGCCCGCCCCGAGCTACCGGCTGGGCCGGGCGGCGTACCGCAATTCCCGCACTTGCGCCGCCGAGAGCGCCTCAATCGCCGTGATCGGGCCGATGTCACCCGACCTGTCGGGCAGGTCGTCTTCGGTCCGGACGTCGTTGGCCAATAGGTGGGCCAGTTCCAGCGTGGGGTCGAAGACCTCGAGGAAATCGGGGGTGGTCGACGAGTCGGGCGTCGGGGCGAGCCGGGGCGCGGCCAGGTCGGTCACAAGCGGGCCCAGCCCCAGCGTGAGGCCGAGGCGGTCGGACAGCGGCGCGGTCACGACTGCCACGGGCTCCGGCCACGGGCGACGGGCCGGACGCGGGGCCACGGTCGGCGTCGGGGGCGGCGTCAACGGCACGGGGCCGAAGAGCGGCAGGTCGAGGGTCAGCCGCAGCCGCCGGTGCAGCGGCGCCACGGGGATCGGGGCGGGCCGGTGATCGGCGATGCTGCGGGCCAGGCCGCGCAGATTCCGGCCGGCCACCACCTCGGGGTCGGGGAGCTTGTACGCCTCGAACGCGCGCGACAACTTGTCTCGCAGCACGGCGGAATCCGTCACCGCCGCCCAAGGGTTGTCCTCGGCGGCGGCGAACGAGACGCGCGTCACCCCCGTGACGTTGTGGATGATGATGGAACAGCCGCAGAGCCCGGCGCGGGGCAGGGCCCGGACCGATTGCAGGAGAATGACGGTCGGGTCGTCGCCGCCGGCGGGAGAGGCCCCGTCTGCCGCGGACAGGCCGACGTGTTCCGTCGTGTCCAGGAATCGATCGTCTCCACAGCCCAAATGCCAGCGCACGAGCGCTGCCGCTTTAGCCGGGCTAAGGTCAACCGTCAATGTGTCCAAGAGAGCCACCTCCCAGCGGTCTCAGCGATGCGCCGGAGGTCTTACCGCGCATCCACGGTGCCAAAGGGAAGGTCGAAGAAGTCGACCGTCAGGGCCCACCTCCGCGAGGCACCGGGCTTAGTGTATGCGATGTTGCCAAGAACCGGTGTTCTGAGCCCCAGGGTGTTGTCTACGGCTAGTAGTCTGTCCCGCCTAAATTGGTCGATTGAGCAGGCCGAGCGGGCGCCCGGCAAGGCCGCCGGACGAGTCGCGGCAGCGCCCGGCGGGCGTGGCTGGCCACGCGGTGGCGGGCCGGAAGGGACATCGGCATGGTCAAGATCTGGGCCCACCGCGGGGCCAGCGGCCAGGCCCCGGAAAACACGCTGGCGGCGTTCCGCCGGGCGTGCCAGCAAGGGGCTGACGGGATCGAGCTGGACGTCCAGCTGAGCGCCGACGGCGAGTTGGTCGTGATCCACGACGAATCGTTGGAGCGGACGACCGACGGCCGCGGCTGGGTCAAAGACCACAGCCTCGCCCAGTTGAAGCGGCTCGACGCTTCCTGCGGCCTGGCCGGCTTCGCCGGCGAAGGCATCCCGACGCTGCGGCAGGCCCTCGAGTTTCTGGCCGGGACCGGGCTGGAGATCAACGTCGAGCTGAAGGATTCCGTGGTGCCCTATCCCGGCCTGCCCGACCAGGCCAGCCAACTCATCGACGAGTTCGACCTGGGCGACCGCGTGACGCTGTCGAGCTTCAACCACTGCTCCCTGGACTGGCTCCGCCGGAACCGAGCGACCACGAGAATCGGGGTCCTGTTCAGCGACGTCCTCTACCAGCCCTGGGACTACGCCGCCCGGCTGGGCGCGGTGGCGCTGCACCCGGGCGTCGACCACGTCGACTGGTCGGCCGAGCTGGTGGACGCGAGCCACGCCGCCGGCTTGGAGGTCAACGTCTGGACGGCCAACCGGCCGGCCGACATCGCCCGGATGATCGGCCGGGGCGTCGACCGCGTGATCACGGATTACCCCGATCTGGCCGCTCGGCTGCGCCAGGCCGGAGTGGCCAGTAACCTGTAGTCCCATGCGTGTTGGAGTATTCGGCGCCACGGGCCAAGTCGGCGGCGTCATGCGGACGCTGCTGGAGCAGCGGCGCTTCCCCGTCGATTCGATCCGGTTCTTCGCCTCCGCCAAATCGGCCGGGCGGACGTTGCCCTGGGCCGGCGGCGAGGTGGTCGTCGAGGACACCGCCACGGCCGATTTCGCCGGCCTCGACCTCGCCCTGTTCTCCGCCGGGGCCGCGATGTCGCGCGAGTTCGCGCCCCAGGTGGCGGCGGCCGGGGCCATCGTGGTCGACAACTCGTCGGCCTGGCGATCCGACCCCGACGTGCCGCTGGTCGTGGCCGAGGTCAACCCCCAGGACGCACTCGACCCGCCCAAGGGCCTCGTGGCGAACCCCAACTGCACGACGATGGCCGCCATGCCCGTGCTCAAACCCCTGCACGACCGGGCCGGGCTCATCCGCCTGATGCTCGCCACCTACCAGGCCGTCTCGGGTTCCGGCTTGGCCGGCGTCCAGGCTCTATTGACGCAGACGGCGGCGACGAAGGACCCGGCCCGCCTGGCCCTCGACGGCGACCTCGGCTCGGTCGTCATCACGACGCCCTACGCCGCGCCCATCGCCTTCAACGCCGTGCCGGTCGCCGGCAGGATCGTCGACGACGGCTGGGGCGAGACGGACGAGGAGAAGAAGCTGCGCGACGAGTCGCGCAAGATTCTCCACCTGCCACAGTTGCTCGTGGCGGGGACATGCGTCCGCGTGCCGGTCTTCACGGGCCACTCGCTCGTCGTTCACGCCGAGTTCGCCATGGCGCTCGGGCCCGACGAGGCGACGGAGTTGTTGCGCCAGGCTCCCGGGGTCGAGGTCACGGACGTGCCGACGCCGCGCCTGGCCGCCGGGCGCGACCCGTCCTACGTCGGCCGCATCCGGGCCGACCAGTCGGCGCCGCCCGGCTACGGACTGGTTTTCTTCGTCAGCAACGACAACTTGCGCAAGGGCGCCGCCCTCAACGCGATCCAGATCGCGGAGTTGTTCGTGTAGGAGCGTGGGTCAGAGCCATGTCCCGCGCCACGAACGCCACGCGGGCGATTGGCGAATCCCATATGTTGCGCCGTATGTCGAACACGACCACAACATCTGGTATCCGCCACTCATCCCTTCTCACGCCCGTGTCACGGAACAGCGTTCTGACCCACGCTCCGAGAGACCCGATCTGACCCTCGTGGCTGCGGCCGGATGATCTTGGCGATCAGCTCGGGCGTCAGCGCCAGGGCCTTGGCCAGTTGGCCGTACGACCAGGTTCCCTCGGCGTACAGGCTCCGGATCAGCGCGTCGCGCTGCGCCAGGTGCCTCGTCACGCTCTCGCGGGCCTGATCGGCCGCCCGCTGGTGTTCGCGGGCTTGTTGCAGCCGGATGTCGGTCATCGGCGTGACCTCCCAGGTGCGGCGACGACGAGCGGGAGCCCCCGGGCCTGTGACCCGGTGGCCCCCGCGCGTCGCGTCGCCCTCACGCCCTGGGCACCTCCGCCTTCGAGAAGTCGGCGATGACCGTGGGCACGGCCTGGTCGAAGCCGGCCACGTCGAGCATGCCGGCGTCCGACGGGTCGGCGATCGAGAAGCCGGTCGAGGTCATCCCGACGACCACGAGCTTGGCCGGGATGCCGGTCCGCTCGCGATAGCGCCGCAGCGCCTCGAACGGGTGAATACGACCGGCCCAGGTTTCGTTGTCCGTGTAGACCACGAAGGTGTCGATCGCCACCTTCTGCTTGAGCGCCCAGAGCATGGGCAACGCGCAGTCGGTGCCGGCGAACGGCAGATCCCAGAGGCGCTTCAGGACATCGTCGAGCCGCTGGCGCGGGCTGATCGCCAGCCGCGAGACGGCGCTCGCCCACGTGCCGTAGGCAGCGGTCGCGGTCGGGCGCCAGACCGACCGGCCGGTCGTCGTGAAGCCTAGGATCTCGTAGTCGGGCTCCGTCCGGGCCGTGACCAGCGCCAAGGCGGCCGACGCCTCCCGGGCGGTCAGCGGCAGGCTGCTGATCGGCGCGGTCATCGACCCCGAGACGTCCAGCGCCAGCAGAGTCCGCCGCCCGGTCGGCTCGACTGCGGCGAAGGCCGCGTAGAAGCCGGCGTCGAGGGCGTCGACGATACGCGGCAGCGGCGTCCACTGACTCGACCCCCGAGCGCTCTGCCCGGAAGCGTAGGTGCGCAGGGCGACCAGCATCGAAATGGGATGCACCCGCCCCTTGGCCAACGTCACGCTGTCCGCCAGCCGCTCGGCCACCGCGCCCGCCCGGGAACCCGTCCCGCTGTCACTCAGGACGCCGAGCCGGGTCAGCCGGGGCAACTGGCGGATCAGCGCCGTGATCGGCAAGCCCTGGTCGAGCAGGGCTTCCCAGATCGCCGGCGACTCGAGGGCCGCCGTCGGCAGCATCTCCCACGACAGCGGCTGCGTCCCGATCAGTTCGACCAGACGCGGCAGGCCGGCCGACTGGGCCTCATCGAAGGCCGCCACGAGGTCGGGCAGCCCATCCACGTCGAGGGCCTGGCCCGCGGCGGTGTCGCGCGCCCGGTGGGTGACGTAGTCGAACAGCCTGGCCTGCGCCGGGTCCGTGGTCACGGGGTGGGCCTTGCGCAACAGGTCGCGGTGGGTCCAGCCCTCCCGCTGGCGGTACTTCAGCACCTGGTAGGCCATGGCCTCGGGTGTGAGGTCGAGGTACCAGTCGCCGACGGCCCGGCGCAGAGCCCGGCCCCAGCCCCGGAATTGCTGGACGTAGCCGGCGAAGAGCGCCAGGTGGGTGCCGGTCCGGGCCACGCGGCTCAGGTGGGCCAGGGCGTAGGCCCGCCCGGCGTCGTCGGCCGTCCCGGCCACGACGGCCAGGGCGAACAGCGCCGGGTTCTGCTTGGGCGCGCGGCCGGCTTCCGAGATCGCCACGATCTCGTCGACCACCAGCTTCGGGTCGGTCGCCGCCAGGCGCAGCACGATGCCGGCGTTATCCCTGGTCAGGGCCCGTTCCGTGACGTAGTAGGTGCCGGCCTCGACGCCGAGGGTGAGGAAGCGGCGCAACCGCGTCAGGTCGTCGACCGCGAAGACGTAGCCGCCGGCGTTGTTGCGCACCTGATCGGCGCGCGCCCGCCGGCGCTGGGCGGTGACCCGGGTGCTGACAGCGGCCAGCGGATCAGCCCTGCTCATGACGGTGTTCCTTTCGCGTAGGAGGACCTCAGAACCGGCGCCCGGCGTGACGGCGGCTGACCGGTGGTGGTCGGGCGGCCGCGTGCGTCGGGCGCAGTCGTCACGCGGGGTCCGGCCCGATCTGAGGCCGGCGCACCGCGTGACGCTCGGAGAGCCTGGCAGCGGTGGCCCGGGCGTGGGGTTGCCCCCGGATGCCCCCTCGCGGGAGCGGTTGCTCTACCCGTTGAGCTACGGCCCGAAGCCGGCGGGACTCGAACCCGCAACCTTCCATTCACGAGATAACCGGGAACATTCGGCCCGGGCCACCGCTGCCAGGAGATGGATGCGGACGTGTTGGGGGCAGTCGAGGGCGCCACAACCACCCATCGCGGCGATAACCGACCGCCTTCGGCCCGCATCGAGTCTGGGGGAGCCCGGGTCGGACCCAAGCTCCTGGGAGGCTGGGTGGGACCCAACCTCCCGGTCCAGATCGACCGCTTCCTGATGTCCCGGGTCGGAACGTCCAGGAAGCGGCCCTGAGTTCAGTTCTGAGGTGTTGCGGGCGTGGCGCTGTCGATCGGCTGAACATTTTCGAGTGATAACCGACCCACTTCGGCCCGCAACGGTGAGGACTCTATAACACGTTACAGAGCGCGTCAAGTCGAGGCGCCGCCTCGCGGTCGGCAGATCGTGGCGTCGGTCGCGGCGCTAGGCCGAAATCCGTCGGTCCGCTGATAAACTTATCAAGCGCCCCAACTGGATTGATAAACTTATCAGCGTGCGCAATGCCACTTGACGCCACTAATCGTGCCGCACTCTCGTCCGAATCGTGACAGTCTTGCCTGGTGTCGAGGACACCACGACTACGGCCACGGTAACCCGGTGGGCGACCGGGGGGGGTCGGTCGATGGGAGGCCTGGCGGCGAGCCTCCCAGGCCGAGGTTGGGGTTCCCCCGGGGGCAGACTGCGACGCCATGCGCCGGACAAGTAGGATCGATTCATCCTAGAAGGGGAGCCGGACATGCTCGTTGACACTCGTGACATGGTGTCGTTGACCGAAGCCAATCAGAATTTCTCCCGCGTCGCCCGCCTGGTGGATGAACGCGGCTCGGTCGTGATTCTCCGGAATAACGTGCCTCGGTACGTCGTCCTCGACTACGCCCGACTTGATGGCGACGCCGCAGGCGACGCCGAGGTCCTGAACGCGGGTCGCCGTTTCATCGCCCAGCATCGGGCGGCGTTCGAGGAACTGGCTCAGTGACGCTCCTGTCCCGTCGGCACCTGCTGCTGCTCCACGAGCTGCTGCTCGCGGAGACCGGTGGCGCGGACGGGATCCGGGATGAAGGCCTGCTCGACGCCGCGCTCGAGAGCCCTTACGGCGGCTGGCACGACGAAGAGTTCTACCCGGGGGTCGAGGCCAAGGCGGCCCGACTCGCCTTCGGCTTGGTCGCCAATCATCCGTTCATTGACGGCAACAAGCGCATCGGCGTCCTCGCCATGCTGGTCTTGTTGGATCTCAACGGGGTGACTCTGGACGTGACCGACGGGGAACTGGTCCGGCTTGGTATGTCGCTGGCCCAAGGCGAAGCGGACACTCACGACGTCCTCAACTGGATCCACGAGCACACCGCGCGGGCATGATGAGGAGCCTGGGCTGGCCTCGACCGGTCTCAGGCGGTGCGCCACCGGGTGTTACACTTCGGGCATGCCGACTACTCACGCGCGTACCACCCTGACTCACACCTCCTCGCTCGAGCGCATGCTGACGACTGCCGCACGACACTGGCCGGACGCCCACAGCGCGCGTGAGTTGATCGTGCTTCTCATGGCCGAAGGCGTGTCCTCGTTGCGCGAGAAGGAACTCGAGGCCGCCTACGCCGATGCCTACGCCGACTGGGCAGGCTCCGAGGATGCGGCGATGTGGGACCTGGCTTCGGGCGACGGCCTGGACGAGGCTCGATGAATCGCGGGGAAGTCTGGCTGGCCTCCTTCGACCCGGTCGTGGGCAGCGAGGCGACCAAGCTGCGACCGTGCGTCATCGTCTCGGCCGACGCTGGTAATCGGGTCGTGGAACGCCTCGGGCGCGGAGTGGTCACGGTGGTGCCGCTGACGACCAACACGGCTCGCGTGCATGAGTTTCAGACCCTGATCGAACCCGACCCGAGCAACGGTCTCCCGGTGGATTCCAAAGCCCAGGCCGAGCAGGTCCGAGCGCTTGACCACAGCCGGTTCGCCCGCCGACTCGGAAGGCTCAGCGCGGAGCAGGTGGCGGCCCTGGACGAGGCCCTGCTCGTCCACCTGACGCTGGATCGGTGGGCGCGCTGAGGCGCTGTCCCGAGTCCGGCACCCTGTTTGTCGACTGAGCCCTTGCATGCCGCCGCCGATGAGGGCCGCCACGTTGGGGGTCACCCGCTACGCAGTCGGCGCGACCACCCCCACGGGCCTGCTCAAGCTGGGCGAGACAAATGCGAAGATATCGTCTGGACAACTTCAGCAGCGTTGAATGCTCGACTTTCCAGCGTTCTGCCGCTGATCTGCAGGAACACCTTTGATTTCTTGGCCGATGCGCTCTCGATTCGATCAAAGGTCAGGTCATAGGGCACGTATTGCACCTTGTTCCCTTCCACCTGCTTGTACGCGCCACGGACTCTGTCTTGATACACGTTGACAAACATCTTCTTCGCCTCGATCACCGCCAGGAACGGAGTGGCAATCGCGAGAATGATGAGGATAGCGCCTAGGAGTCCGGTCCCGAGCGGCATATATACCTCTCGAAGGAGCGGCTGGTGCCCGAGTAGCTCGCATCCATGGCAGACATCCCGACGGCCGAGATAACCACTCCACCGACCCCGAGGAAGAGACACAAGGGTAAGTATCTCACGAATGCCTTGGCTGCGCTGCTATCTCCCTTGAGCACGAGATTCGGCTGCTCTGCCATGAACTCCTCTTTCGCTGGTGCCTCGGGAATTGCCGAGGTCTTGAACGTCCATTGAACGGCGTCTCGCGGTCATGTTGTCGCGTGGTCGACTCACGGCCCGTAGTACGCATATGCGTACTTTCAAACGCCATCATCTCTGACGGACTGGGGGGGTGTCAAATGCGAACTGTCACGACCTCGTTCGCGGGGGCGCGCCCGGCCTGGTGCCGCCGCCACCGGCTGACCTTGCGCGACTGCGCGCCTTGGCCAGGCGCATCAAGGACGAGCGGCGGCTGTCCATCCAACATCTCGTGATGGCCTCTGGGTTATCACGAACCGCTGTCATGGACATGCTGAACGGTCGCGGGCGTATCGCCGCCGGTCGGATCGACTCGTGGTGGGCGCTGGCTTGGGCGCTCGGCGTGCCATTCGGAGAACTCATGGGCTCGCTGGACGAGGGCGCGGCCGGGGCTGGCAAGCCCTTGTGACCCAGGGGTTCGTGGACGTGCCGCCGGGATCGCGGCTTACGCCGAGGGTGCGTAGAAGGCTAGGAGTCTGGTGTTTTTCGCTGTTCCGTGACGCCCTATCGTCTTGGCTGTCAACATCGTCGTCCGGGTTGTGCGCGGGGTTCGCGTTGGTCGTGGAAGCCGTGGTGGGCGTCGAGCGGTGTCCGGGCGGACGGTCTTGCTGGCGGACGAAGGGCAGCGCCGAGCCACCAACGGGCGCCGTTCGAGGGGGGCGTGTTCGGCCTCGGCCGGCCGCCCGTGGTGAGGCAGTCCCGATCAGGTGCCGAATCGGTCCCAGAAACCCGCGTTGGTGAGGACGGGGCGCGACCGGCGAGGACACCAGTCGTGCTCTGGTGGCAGGTGCGGTGGACGCCGTCACGCTGCTAACATGTACACACCGTTACACATCTTGTGGAGAGTGGCTATGAGCGTGACCGCGGCCGTCCGGGATTTCCGCCGGGATCTTGCCGGATACATCGACCAGTCGGAACCGGTGACGGTGACCAGGCACGGCCACACCGTCGGGCTGTTCATCCCGGTGCGTCGTGACCGTGCCGCCGAGGTCGCGGCCTACGCGGAGGCGGTGCGGAAGGCGAGCGCCCTGCTGGCCGAACTCGGCGTGACCGAAGACGAGGCTGTCGCCGAGTTCGACTCCCTGCGGCACAGCGGCGGCCAGACGGTCGACGACCGGTGATGGCGCGCCGGATCGTCCTTGATGCCAACATCGTCGTCCGGGCGGTGCTGGGGGTCCGCGTCCCCGAGGTGATTGAGCGGTACGCCACGTCGGTGTCCTTCTTCGTGCCGGCTGTGGCGTTGGCGGAGGCCACGACGCATCTTCCCGCCATCGCCGCCAAGCGTGGTGTCGATACGACTGCGCTGCTGGAGGCTCTCGACCGGTTTCGGCGCATCGTTGACGTGGTGCCCGCCGACGTGACCGCTCCGTTCGAACGAGCGGCCCTGGCACGCGTCGGCGGGCGCGATCCCAGGGACTGGCCGATCGTGGCTGCCGCATTGGCGCTGAGTTGCCCGGTGTGGACCGAGGATCACGACTTTTTCGGCGCTGGTGTCCCCACCTGGACGACCCGAAACGTCGAGGTCTACCTGCGCGGCGACTGACGCGAGCCCTCTGCGACGCGATCCCGCGCTCACGCGTGATGAATTCCTGCCTACCGCCCCGGTGAGGTCGAGTTTTCGGAACGCGAGCCCCTGATCAGGCGCCGAAACGGTCCCAGAATGCTGCGCTCGTGAGGATGGGGTAGGTGTCGGCCAGGATCAGCAGGTCGTGGTGGCCGGTGACCAGCCAGTCGGCCGGGCCGGCCAGCAGCGTGCCCAGGGCCGGCGCGTCGGCGGGGTCGCGCAACCGGGGTTCGTTGATGGTGACGGGCTCGACGGCCTCGGCCAGGAAAAGGAAACTGTCGGCCAGGTCGCGGGCCTCGGCCGCCGTCAGGTCGGCCTGGCGGAGGCGAGGCAGGACCCGGGCGACTTCGTCGAGGAGGTAGCGCGACGTGACCAATCGGACGCTGCCCACCCGCCACAGCCCCAGGAGTCGGCCCGGGACGCTGTTCGGGTAGACGAGGCCCGACACGATCACGTTGGTGTCGAGCACGACGGAGACCAAGGGCATCAGCTGCGGTGCCGCTCGGCTGCGGCCAACTGGTCGATCTCCGTCAGTCCGTCGGCTTCCGGCACTGAGGCGTAGCTGCGGGCGAGGCGATCCGACAGTTCGTCGAACCGCTGGCGCAGGGCACGGATCCGGTTGAACAAGTCCGCGTCGATGAGCGCCGCCACGCGGTGGCCGTCCTTGGTCACGACGACGCTGTTGTGGCCGAACTGGACATGCGCCAGCATCTCGCCCAACCGAGATCGGAACGTCACCGCGCTGACTTCGGCGATCATGACAGACTCCTCTCAATCATGCTGATCCACATGATCATAGCAACGCGTCGGCGAGGTCATGAGTGGTGCGGGCGCATTGCCGCCGGTTGGATCGACTCCTGGCGGGCGCTTGCCTGGGCACTCGGCGTGCTGTTCGGACAACTCATGGGCTCGCTTGTCGCTGGCAGGGCGGACGGGAAGCCCTCGTGACCGAGCGGTTCGTGACCGTGTCAGTCCGGCGCATTGACCGCGTCCGCACCACGACGTACAGTTTTCCGTACGTGAAGGGGGTCGCCGTGAAGATGATGACGTACTCGGAGTCGCGCGCCAGCTACGCGGCCGTGTTGGATTCCGTGGTCGACGACTGCGAGGAGGTCGTCGTGACGCGGTCCGGGCACGAACCGGTCGTCATCGTGTCATTGGCCGAGTGGCAGGCCCTCAAGGAGACCGATTACCTCTTGCGCAGCCCGGCGAACGCCCAGCACCTGCGCGGCGCCATCGCCCGTCTTGATGCCGGGCGGGGCGTCGAACACACCCTGGCCGACGCCGAATGAGGATCATCTGGGACGACTCCGCGTGGCGTGACTACGTCGCGTGGCAGGGAGCGGATCGGAAGCTCACAGCACGCATCAACCGGCTCATCCAGGAAGCGATGCGCGACCCCGGAGTGGGTGTGGGTAAGCCCGAGCGGCTGAAAGGGGAACTGTCGGGCTGGTGGTCGCGCCGCATCACCGACGAGCACCGATTGGTCTACCGGACGACCGCCGAGTCCATTGAGATCGCCTCCTGCCGTTATCACTACGGCGAGTAGTTCGGCCGGGTGGCAGCGAGTTCCGGCGAGTCCTGATCGGGCTCGGGCGTCGACTGGCCGCAGGCGGGTGGCTCGGCGGTTTCGACCACGTGGTCATCGATCTGCCGCGTCTGTCGCCACGCCCACGACCGTGAGTCCGACTCTCGTCGCCGCCTTGGCCAGCGCCTGGTCGAAGGTCAAGACCGAGCCGCGCGCCGCCCGCGTGGCGTGGAGCACGACGGCGTCCGGAAGCTTGAGGCCGGTGCGCGCACGCGCGCAGCCCTGGGCAGAAGTGCTGGCCGACAGGGCCTAACGACATGGACGGCGCCGCTAGAGTGACGCCACCGTCGCGGCCCGCCGGACTGATGCCGGCGTGATCCCTCGTGACGGACGCACCCCGCGCCCTGACCGGCCACCAGCCAAGGAGATGCCATGCGAGCGATTCAGCTCATCGAACCGAAGAAATTCCCCGAACTGCGGGACGTCCCCGAGCCGGTGCCCGGCCCCGGCCAGGTCCTGCTCAAGATCACGGCGGCCGGCTTGTGCCACTCGGACATCGCCGTGATGGAGCACTACGCCGTCCTCAACAACTACCCCTTGCCCATGACGCTGGGCCACGAGTGCGTCGGCACGATCGTCGACGCCGGCGAGGGCGCCAAGCCGCTCGTCACCATCGGCGAGCACGTCATGGTCTACGGGCCTTGGGGCTGCGGCCGCTGCCGGATGTGCGCCGAGGGCTACGAGAATTACTGCCTTAACGCGGCGGCCCGCAACATCACGCCCCCCGGGCTGGGCCACGACGGCGGCTGCGCCGAATACATGCTGGTCGACCGGGCGCGCTATTGCATCCCGATCGGCGACCTCGACCCCGTGACCGCCGCGCCGCTGACGGACGCCGCCCTGACGCCTTACCACGCCGTCCAACACTCACGGGCCAAGCTCGACGCCAACTCCGTCGCCGTCGTCATCGGCGTCGGCGGGCTGGGCCACATCGCCATCCAGCTGATCAAGCACCTGACTCCGGCCGAGGTCATCGCCATCGACATCTCCGACGACCACCTCAAGCTGGCTGAGAAGGTGGGCGCCGACCATTGCCTGAAGTCGGACGCCGAGGCCGTGGCGGCCGTCAAGGACCTCACGGGGGGCCACGGCGCCGAGGTCGTCTTCGACTTCGTCGGCTCCCAGCCCACCATCGACCTGGGCATCCAGATGACCCGGGTCCGGGGCGACTGGAACATCGTCGGCATCGGCGGCGGTCTGGCCCAGGCCGGCTTCGGCGCCACGCCCTTCGAGTGCCAGGTCTTCTCGCCCTACTGGGGCACTCGGGCCGACCTCTACGACGTCGTGGCGCTGGCCCAGCGCGGCCTGATCGACGTCCACACCGAGACGTTCTCCCTCGACCAGGGCGTCGAGGCCTACCACAAGCTGCACGACGGCCAGGTCATGGGCCGGGCGGTGCTCGTGCCGTAGCGGGCCCAGGGGCTGAGGAGCCGGGCCCGGGGGCGGGCGGTCGCCCCCGTCGGGCGCGGCGACCGGGGTGGGCCGGCCGCCGAGCCCCGGGTCCGGAGCGCCCCGACCGCCCCTCAGCCCCCGGCCAGGCCGCCTCAGCCGCCCTGGACGACCTCGGCGGGGTCGTCCAGCGGGCCGTCCAGCGTCCGCGAGTCGAGCCAGCCGTAGGGCAGCGTGACTTTGGCCCGGGGATTGCCCTGGCGCCCGCGTGGGGAATCCTGG
>JGI20166J26741_10423337_pt1 | contig 16057 bp, 12 predicted proteins | sample TergutCu122P5_FD_26741 | JGI IMG/M metagenome (IMG submission 26741)
ACCTATTATTTGTTGTGTTTGACGGTTTCTACTGTTAAATGAACTTTGAGTAAAATGCATGGACTGTATAAGCGAGAGGAATTTGGAAAATTTCGCGACCAGTCTGCCTGAAAGCATCGGGTGAAGTGAATATAATATAGGCAATTGGATTTTCACTGCGAATACCATGTACTTTAGATATCTAATGGGGGAGGAGACGAAATGATTGTTTGAGCCATTCCCCAAAAATGCGGGAGCGTATGTGACGAAAATGATATTTCATGCCAACAGCACGCGGTGTTCCCAAGCGGTCACCCATCTAAGTACTAACCACGCCCAAGGTTGCTTAACTGCGGTGATCGGACGAGAACCGGTGTGTTCAACCTGGTATGGCCGTTGGCTGCTATTGCCTTTAGTTAACATTGCATCGAATCGTATATCATCCTTTCGTAATGCAAGTACAGGGGTTCAAAATTACGCGTCCTGGAATAAAATGGTGATTATTGCTCTCTTGTCATTTTCTTCCTATTTGTCCTGGTGTTTATTTAACATATTCATGTAGTTCTCGTCTCGTTTTTCTTGCTTTCGTCGTGGAGATTCGTATTTTTTAAGACGACGTATTATAGCGGATTGATTTTTATTGATGGTAATTCCGGTACATTATATATGAGAATGTTTCTATATTTTGCGTCAAGTCGGAATTGATACGCCTGCCACGTATGTGGTGCACGGCATACAATAATTATCCCTTTTTCCGTTCCAGGGCGTTGCAATAAGTCCTCCGATTTTCGCTGCGGGGAAATTACTTGCAACTTCTGCAACAAGATTAAATGTGTGTAGAGGGTCGCTGGCGGAGAAAATCGCAGAGAATAGAGGGAGATGTGAGCTGCGACATCCCTCAGTCTGTTTATCCATACTTGCGTTTGATGGCATTGCTGGGTTCAGTAACTAACTTCTTATACTGTAGGGGTGACTGCGCTGACGCTGGGCTATATGCTTACGCTAACGATTTGAGAGTCAGCCTGAGGGCCTTGACTGATCTTGCCAAAGACTAGTGCCTAGGTGGCACCGGACTAATTATGGGAGGGATAAACTTTGTTTGGTTGGCTGTCTGGGTTCTGATCCCAGACTGGCTCAGTCGCAAAGTGGACGTATGCGACTTTTGTCAGGCGCTTACGTGAAGCCGCCGCTCTTGGGGGAGAGGAGTGCCGGCCGTGCCCCGACTTTGCATCGTATACCCTGGCATTTGCCTTACAACTGAGGAAAAATGACGGAAAAACCTCTGTCGGGGTAACCTAAAGGCACTCGGCTGATCAGCGCCGAACGCGATTCGCTTAGTCGACTGATGGCCCCTGCCGCCCTTGGCTTTGGCGTCAGGCGACGGGGTCAACCCTCGGTCAGCGTAAGTACCTGCCGAGTTGCCGTTTTATGGGGTTCTCCACGTCAGATAACTTTGAGTCAAAGCTCGCAGTCAGGGCTCTGATGTGGTCGACAAAAAGCGGAACACCCAGATCCTCGTGTATCTGCCTGTTACTTACGTACCAGGGGGCACCAGTAGCAAGGCGAAGACACTTGGTTTCCTGTAGCCTCCGGACATGGGTGGGGGCAGCGGATCTTCACGCTGGGCACGCATAATCCATCATGGGCCGGATGGGCTGCTTATATGTCAGGACTCCGTTCCTGACGGAGAGATCACTCTTCCTATTCAGGAGGGGACCCAGCATACCCATCATGTGAGCAGTTTTCTTTCTGACCTGATCGATGTGAGGCGGCAAGTTGAGTCGTGTATCTACGGTCACCCCCAAATTACGGGCTGTGTCGACCCATTGGATAGGTTTCCTGAGGAGTGTTACTGGTCGGGGCTGGATGAAGCGCCGTCCGGCACGCGCGAAAATTATCGCGGTGCTCTTAGAGACATTAATGGCGATTCTCCATTCACTCAACCACCGTTGAAGTTCGTTGAGGTATGACTCCAGGTAGCTGACGAGCAGCGTCGCCTTGCGGGACGTGGCTCTGATGGCTGTGTCGTCCGCGTAGAGGGCTAACGCGATGTGGTGCGAGGGTGAGGGCATGTCGTTGACATACAGACTGAAGAGGACAGGGGAGATCAATCCACCCTGAGCCACCGCAGCCCGCATGCCTCGAAGAGATGACGTGGCTGTCTGGAAGGAAGCTTCGAACGTCCGACCCCAGAGGTATGATGAGATTTTATGGACTATGTAAGACGGTAAGTTTAGGAGGGTTAGCTTGTTGAGGAGGCCATCGATCCAGACGGCATCGAAGGCTTTGGCCACGTCGAGGAAGAGTGCGCCTGTTGGCCTCTTTTTGCCAGAAAATATTTTCGCTAATTAACGTATTAAAAAAACGACTTTGCACGGTCTGGAGACGATAAGAAGGTAAATATGCGAGAAAAGTACTTTATGATAAAAAGACAAATATTTATATTAGTATAGAGAACATATTTTTGTATCAGAAAACGTATACTTGAAACCCGGTAGGTTTTTTACTACACGCCGACATCATTTCCGCGCTGGAGATGAGATCCAATACTCGTCAAAGGCTATATTAGTTTGAAAACACGGGTCTCCTCGGATTGCCGTAGATAAGCAAGCTTGAGCATGGTTAGTATTTCATCCTGAACTATACTTTTTGTCGCAAAAGCTCCCGCCTTGGCGGGAGTGGTTCAAATAATAATTCCTTCCCTCCCGACAAGATATCTGAATGTACATAGTGATCGCAGTGAAAATTAAATAGCCTATGTTATATTTACCTTCCCCGAAGCTTTCAGACAGACTTGGCGCGAAATTTTTCAAATTTCTCTCGCTAACACTTTCCACAACTACACACAGTACACGCAAAGGGACTATGCAAAATTGAGCCGTTTGTAGAAATTCTACAGAAACAGTTCGGTCTTCTTGAAAGTACTTCAGTGCAGAGAACTTATTTTTCACCATTTTCGAATCTGATACTCGTGTACATCGGTTATTGCAAAACCTATCTAAAGTTCGCAACGTGCATGAAATTTTATTTCCCAGTCTTGCTCTTTGGTAATGTTTCAATTATCCTGTATCGATTTATTTCGCTCAACTGTAAAATTTTTCGTCGCTCTAAACTGGAAAGGCTACAATAAAATAATTAGTCGATTGTGTCATTAGTCATCGGGATCAGGTTTGTGCGCCTCTGATTACATCTGCACCTTTTTCGTATATTTTGTTGAGCGGATTTACTTCATAATATATTCAAATTCTTGGCAAATTAATTCTACTTATTACAGCTGTTCTTGTTGTTCTTTCATTGTTGTTCTTACTATAATTAATATTATTGCAGCATAGCTATTGTTGTTGTTGTTGTTGTTGTTGTTGTTGTTGTTGTTGTTGCTTGCCAATAATATCGGTATGTCCACTGTCGTTAGTGTTGTTGTTGTTCTTATTCTCGTCTTCGTTGTTACTGTGAGTGATATAGTTGCCGGTATAACTTAAAGTATCAATAACACCCCCCCCCCCAAAAAAAAAAAACACTGATTTCGTGACAACCAACTATCCTCAAGCAAAGAAGGCATGAAAACTAACATAAGTATTTCATATCAAAGAACTCGCTTGCTTAAGCGAGATCCTGTTGCTCTTGGTGTTCTGGTCCATCAGTGTTCCACACACACGCACTCTGTCACTGTGTTCGCCTGACTTTGACGATAAACGAAGTTAGCATGCAGGCCGATTGCAAATGTGTTGCTCGTACTCTGTACTCAGGGAGGACAACAGCATCTATTGCCTTTACGATTGGCAACTTCCACCAGTTTCCTAGGTGTTGCTGTGAGACACGTCGCAACGTGCTGGCAGTGGTAATAACTGATACTTGTATCGGCTGTATTTCCTCTATTTTTTGCGACTTTCTTTGTCAGCGAATCTCTACACACGGTTACTATTGCTGAAGAGGATGCATGCATTTTATCCGGAGCGAAGATCGAAGGCTATGCTGCCAACCAGAGGCGGCGTTTGAGGGTGGCAAGTGGGGCGACCGCCCCAGGCCCCGCTCTTTCGATAAAAAAAACCCCGTTGTCCACAAAGAGGAAAAAATTTTATGAATAATGAAAAAACTAAATTCGTGCGCCAAGTCGCGAAAGTTGATCTAGTCTAGACATAATCAGTGTTTGTGGTAGCATACCGATCGAGATACCGATACTCTGGCCCCGCGCGGCCATGGTCGGTCCTAGGCCCCGCGTTCTCTTAACGCCGCCTCTGCTGCCAACACCTGGTAAATGTATGCCGTGCTACTCACACGTGGCAGGCGTATATACGTGTATCTGCATATTATGAACTGCTTTGCCGCGCGGGTTTAGCGGCTAGGAATTTTGGCACTACTATTTTCTTAGGCGTCTCCCCATATCGGTAAGCAACCCTACGCAATAGGATTCTTGACAGCCTCGTGCCTTGAAATCTTATTTTCCTACATGCTGTCAGCTTCAGCAAAGACTAAAAACAGGACGTAACTACCACGAGAGAACCAACAACTTCGCCCAACATATAAAAAGTAACCTTCTCATACATGAAAGAAATTTGTAGAAATACAAAATCGGTCAGTTTAACAAATGTTTTCAGAATTTCGAATCCTCAAGGCGGGAGAAGAGAAGAGAATCTTGATTTCAAACTTTCGTCCTGTTCTGAATGTTGTATTCTTTCTTTTGGGTAGTTCCCCGGCGTCTGAATTTTATATGCCGACGTTTCGGAACACTCTGTTTCATCTGCATAGAGGGTGTAAGTAGAAAAAATCTCATCCCCGTTATTCTTCCTACTTACACCGCGTATGAAGATGGAACAGAGTGTTCCGAATCGTCGGCATTCAAAATTCAGACGCCGGGAAATCACCACAAAAAAGAATAGAACAAGAAAAGAGTTGATTCATACACGAGTAAGTTGATATGGCACCTGAAGACTAATAGGAAGATAATGACATGACCATCACATGACATCACCATTTTATTTCAGGGCACAAAATCTTGTACCCCTGTACCTTCATTATGAAAGGAAGATGTACGATTCGATGTTTCTTAATGTAAAGGAATACCAGTCAACGGCCATACCAGGTTGAAAACACCGGTTCTCGTCCGATCACCGCAGTTAAGCAACCTTGGGCGTGGTTAGTACTTAGATGGGTGACCGCTTGGGACCACCGCGTGCTGTTGGCATGAAATATCATTTTCGTCACATACGCTCCCGCATTTTGGGGGGAATGGCTCAAACAATCATTTCGTCTCCTCCCCCAGTAGATATCCAAAGTACATGGTATTCGCAGTGAAAATCAAATTACCTACGTAGGAGAAGAAAGAACCAACGGATGACACAAGTAAAGATGTTTATTCATCCGTTGGTTCTTTCTTCTCCTACGTTAATGATGCACGGTCACATGAACCTGAAGTTTCCAATTACCTACGTTTCATTTACCTTTCTATCGCTTACACACTCCATTAACTACAGTACCTTTTACTGAACTACGCCCTTTGTGGAACTCCTACAGAAATATTTGTGGTCCCTTAAAAGTACTTGAGTGAGAGTACGTGCGTGAAATTCTATTTGACAGCTTTGCTCTCACGTAAGTTTTCAGTTATCCTGTGTCGAGTCATTACTTTCAACTGCAAAATGTGTCGTCGCTTTAAACTGGTAGGATTAGAGCAAAATGATTTTTCGCTGTGTGATCCATCATGCATTCGTACCTCTGGCTATACTTGTACATTTTTTGTATACTCGTACTCCGATGAGTGAATATTCTTCATGCTATTTTCACACTCTTTGTGAATAATAATAATAATAATAATAATAATAATAATAATAATAATAATAATTAAGCTAGGCTTTTTACGTTTTACTTAAAAGGATTTAAAAACAAAAAAAAATCGTGCTGCATGAAAAACCGATCTAATCCATAAGCACTAATATATGGCAAGATTTTTCTTTGTTGGTTAATGCGGTCTAATTTGTTTTGCTGTAATGGAGAAAACACTAAATTTGTGTAGGAAGGTATGCCGTTTGTTGCTTAACACCTTCAAATACCTGATATTTTCAAAACAGTATCAATATGCTTATCTGAAAATAAATTTCATAGTACAACTCCTTATCGTCTGCGCGTTTTGCGTTTAATAATTTATGTAATTTGTACAACAATTGCACGTCCGGATGCCAGGGATGATAATAATTTGCAAACCTGTGGCATTAATATGTAAATTTTTTATACAGTTACGTGTTTGTTGTATGCATGCATGTTGCCCTTGCGTGTGGGGATTCGTAGATATCATCCCTCTGGTACTGTAAGAATTTCTAAAGCCATACCACTTTATTCGGAATGGGTACAGTGTAATTAGGAGATTAATTGCGCTACGGTGTAGACTACGGGCGGCCACACCCATTAATGCAAGCTGGGTCACGAGCCGCACGCGAAAACATAAAAAAAAAAATTATTGTTTGATTTCTTAGTGCAGGGTAGAGGTGTAGAAGTGCAATCCGTTTACATACCACACGTAAATATTCCCTGACGATAAGACCCCATGCCTACCGAGCCTGAGCAGAAAACTTGCGCGCTCCTGTAAATACCGTCACATGCAGTAAACATTTCCAGCAGTGTTTACATTCCTTTCGCCAGTGCAGCTGCTTGCTGGCGCCCATTGTTGATCAACCCATAATGTCAACAATACGGTGGACTAGTAGGTGACAAATTGAGTGTTTTCGTCGTCATCGCATTACAGAAGGACGCATAGGCGCCCTTCAGCAGAAGAGTAGCTAATTACACCGATTACTGAGGTAAGAGTGAGGGACATCCAGGACGTCTGACGCCAGAATAGACGGTAGGAACATGTTAACGTGTTTTGTAGTCAAGAGATGCAAAGAAATTGTGCGATGTTGCATCCCTAACAATCCTTGATTAATTTCAGAATACAGCTTTTCTGATTTACAATAAAACATTAACTTTAAATATTTAACCGTCTCTACTGCTTATCAGAGTTGCCAACTTGTGCTATAAAACTGTCAAAATTATCTACTCTTCCTCAAAGTATGCAATTCCAAAGTGTTGGGCCTTAACTAATAGATTAATGACAATTAGACAGAGGTCACCAAATAAATATGCTGTCTTATAAAGTACACATTAAATTCCGCGTACTGTGTTGTTATGCTACGCATAATTACAAGAAGTTGAGATCTCAAAAACAGACTCGAATTCGCTGGAATAGTGGGTGATGTTCAGTTAGTTTAAAAATAACTTGTTGCGACGGGTTCGTGCACCCGATGGGTTGCACATTCTTGTTCTTGCTGCCTGGTAGCTTGCCCCTGACAGTGAACACGTAGAAGACGGAGTACAGTAGTACGGATGAATGTCATTCTCTTATCCGTGGTCTCAGCCACCCCACTACATCACTGAAAATTCGAACACCCTGCCATCTCTATCCAAGTACCGAACTACTTTCCACCTAAGTTGCGCCAAATTCAGACTATTCCAAACAGAGTGATAATATGATTTCCAGTTTGTTGTAGACATTGGTATACCATACCTTAAAACGTCTAGACTATATATATATATACTGTGTGAAGTTTGTGTTTTGTACTGTACCTCCTAGTGTGGTGAAGTATTTAGCTGTTCATTCATTCCTTTCTGACTGGATGATATAGCACTGGCATCACATTTTTAACTGTCTCCTTTAAATATGAATGTTGAAGATTTAGGGGATTACTCACCTCTCCCAAGGAAATACAACAAAGATAATGATTCGATTAGAGCCTGGGAAAAGCGCTTTTCTCATAAAATTAAGACAACTAAGTTTATTAGCAAGAGGCTAGAGTATGAAGTGGCAATAATGACTGTGAAATACCCTTTCCTGGAAATATCTCAGTGCAGAGGTAAAGCACTTGCAAAAATGAGCATTCCATCATTAATGGGACAAATTCCTACGTAAGTAGCACTAATGTAAAATTGTATGGCCATGGTGCTATTAGAGGTTATGAACATCATAAAAATATGGTCTAAAATATATTTGATTAAACTTTAAACTAGTATATCAAAGTAAAAATTGGTCCCTAAGGGACATAACAGCTATGAGAAGCAGTATAATTACAGTAGCAAACTAAAACACTTGAATGAGAACATAAATCTCAAGAGTGAAACTATAATATCAGTATATAACTATCAGGTGGCTATTTTAAATACCAATGTTTAATTATTTGGAAAGTGAAACTGGTGAAAGTATGCCCTTCTGTTGTGAAGCTTTTGCCAGCTTTACTATTCTGAATAAAAGTACACCCATTTTGCTCTTGTTTCATTATGAAGGTTAAACTTTGCAGTCCCAAATATTTTTGTAAATTCCAGTAGTTAGGTCCAGATTCATTTTCTAGAAAATAAAGCACCAATAGGAGTTTGGTGTTGGAACTGGCATAATGGAATGTAGGGTTGAGTGTGTCACTGTCAGTGTTATGTGGCCTCTGTTTGACCTACTTCTGATCAGGTTAGCTGATATGGTAAAAATGAAAATGTTGATAATTTCTTACTAGTTTATAATTCCGAGAGAAATCTTTATATATAGCATTTAGGCATATATTTATCATGTACACAGACTTTGTTCTGTGTGGCAGTTAAAGATTAATGGACAAATTACAAATTTGACTTTTGGTTCTCTGTTGTCTAATAATATTATAATAAACTACATGTTACCTCAGTGTTGGTATAAATTTGTTGGGTTATTTGAAACTCATGTAATAAAAACAAACAAATGCACATATGTAAAATTTGTTTTATCACATATTATTAATTACTAACATGTTGTGAACACCCTTGTAATCATCATCAGGGTAGCTTTAAAGGAGAACTAGGAATATAACAATCATTGTAATGTTGAGTGCTTCCACTTATGTAATTTGCATTTCATTGTACATTGAGAGGTTCCACTTTTGTAGTTTGGCAGTTCGTTATATTTCTAGTACTCCTGTAAAGCTTCCCTGATGATGTTTGCAAGAGTGATAAAATGTTGGTAATTAATAATATATTATAAAACACATTTTACAAACATGCATTTGTTGGTTTTATTACATGAGTTTCAAAAAATCCTTTAATGCATGTATATGGAATGTATTGTTGTGTTATATTTAGTAAATTCTCTCAGTCTTGTTTTATCTGTATTTTAGAATCCTGTGTGCACAGTCAGACTTTTGTATACATGTTAGGATGACAGTTGCTGCAAATGTCATTAAGACATGGATTTCATTACACAGCAAATAGAACTCATTTTATTACTTTTCAAAATTTACATCTTAATTGGTTGAGCTAGCCAAACTGTGAATGTGATAAATTTTATATGTTCTTTCTTCTAGGTATAATTTTGTCATTGTGACATGGGTATTGATCCTACAAATATAACAACTGCTCGTATTCTTCCATGTTTTTTCCCATAAAATTTCATACCTCACTCCACATATTAAGGGAATGAAAGCTGTAAAGCAGATTATTCCATGACAGTACACAATATAACCTTTCACCATGTTTATGGATGAGGACAAGTGTTTGCAGATTAGTGGACTATCAGACCACCAACAAAAAGGGCTGTAAGAAAGAAAAATAAATGCCTTTTCTTTCCCTTCAGTAAAAGCTGAGACATTTAGCTTGGAATCAGTTTCACATATGGTGTAGTTTACACTACATAACAGATTTTAGTTTTATATGCACAAAGGCAGATTCACTTTGAAATAAGAACTGTACATTCAGACTTGCACTGCTACAAAGACAGACTACTTTACTGTTAGTAATGCCATATCACACATTTTCCTTTCCTCATGACCTGACTTCTAGACCAGAATTCAGCATCAACAGGTATGAGGAATAAGTGATTATAACACATAGTATAAAAATAGACAGCATATACTTAGGTAAACTTAATACATATGTACACTAACCTCGCCACCACCAGAAAAGTCCCTAATGAAATTTCCATTAATTTCAGTACAAGAACTAGGTACCAACTGGCTTCACCTACAAGCAAAGCAAACATCAAACAAATGGCTTCAGAAATTCGACAAAAGAGAAATAAATCTAAACAACACTTACAATCAAGACCAAAAACTGATGTACAAAAAAGTAAGAATGCTGCCTTTGGGAGCTACATATTTGCAGATTTTGATGAAATTAATAAAGATAGTAATCAGTCACAAAAGAGTCACAGCCTCCATTCTGCTTCACCCAAAATTTTTAAGGAAATTCAAAACATCCCTTCAACAATAATAAAAGAAGCAACAACTTCAAACCTCAGAACTTCACAGGTAATACAGATCGAGCAAAAGGAAAATCTGTTGGACATTCATAAGGCAAATAATCCTGACAATACTGAGAAAAGATACAGACACACAAGACAATATAAAAAGATGACTAGTCAGAGAAATGGAAACACTGCAGCAAAAAACAATGCAAATGAGGTGATGATAAGCTCTACTCCAATATGGGCAACAGAGAAATGTCAAGATCACAAAGTTATCAAAGATTCAAAAACTGGGAAAGAAGAGGAAAATAATGAGGTGTCAAAAATTTATATTAGAAGAAATCTAACAAATGAACAACAGCAGTCCACACTTGGAACAGAATTATCACCTTTAACAACAGATGAAAATACAATTTATTCTGGTGACAAGGTTGATTATTGTTGCAGCACACCACTCTTTGCTCCTCATAGCAATGATGAGCCAGCTCTTCAAAAATCAGACATTAGCTCAGATATTTATAGTGGACACAGAAATGATTACAGTGACTACGTGCCATCTTCTACTCCAATGTCACAGTTTCACTACATTCACTCAATTGAACAGAAAAACTCTGGATCAGATGTTCTCCCTCAACACTCACCTATACATTATTTATCGTTAGATACGTACTCGGTAAGTATAGCAAACTGTTAATTGCCTATACAAGGAGAACGTAACTTGAGGGTTCAGGCCTTCAGTGATGTGATGCTGTGTTAGTGGATGAGTGGTTATCAATGTTTCAAAGAATCCATTCATCTGACAACACAGTATCACATCCCTGAAGACCTGAATCCTTAGGGCAAGTTTATTTTCATGATGAAATTATAAAGGCATTTTTTTATACCAGAACGTGAATGTTCAACACCAGTAACAGAATGCCATGTCACTGATATGTCCTAAGCCAATTCAACTGCATCTTCTTATGAGAAATTTTAATATTTTCTCATAACTTCACCTTGGCTTTTCAGGTTGTCACTTTCCAACATTTATTTTTCCAAAATACACAAAATGCTCTTGGATTTAAGTTCCACATCAAAGCTAAAAACAATATAAATGACTAATTAAAGTTTCCAGTTAAACACTTTTTTATCTTCCAATTAGATAAGCTCTCATCGTATAAATAATTTTCTTTAACACACTTTCCACAAGTATTTTCTGTTTCTGTTTTCCCCTCAGACACTGAGAACACTTCACAACCACAGAAAGATAATGGGCTAATAACTCATGTATGTTTGCACACATGTGAGTGTGTATATTCACACTGCAAACTTTTGTGCATATAAATGAAGTTATAAAAGTGTTCAGTCTACAAAATTAAGAAAAGACAAGTAGTTATCCATTGCTATTTTATCAGCTTGTTACACAGTGAGTTTAGTAAACAGTGTTTACATTCTCTGTTATGGATTGGCCTTAACTGAGTATTCCATGGCTCTGTTATATACGTTTTTGACTACAAAGGATGCTGAATTAACTTAAAATACAGATAAAATTGTAAGTAGCTTGTGAAGTTTTTCATTTATGTTATGAATTAAAGTATTCCAATGCATATATAAGAGGGCAGTACAAAAACGCCTACAATTTGTACACTCTTCTTCCCCATTAAAAATTAACAGTAAAAACAGCAACAACAAAAAAAGTGATCATGGCAACAAAAACAAAGCAAGCAAATAAACACACCACCACCACCAACAACAACATGGGCATTATTTCTGCCCAGGGTATTACATTTTCAATTTTTGGTTAAAATGCAGTTAACAGAAAAAACACCTCATGCCTCCCCACTGTTCAGCAGTCTAATTACTTATGCACAGATATGTAAAATATTTCATTCCAGATTAAAAATCAATTTATACCACACAAAGTAAATGGGTAAACATGTCTCTTTTTCATACCTATCACAGGGGAGCAATTCTGACATTGAAGATGACACAACAGTTTTTGTTGAAGATCCATATCCTGTGCCTCCAGACATTCTTCAGGTAGCAGATAAACTGTTACCAAGTATATCTAATCTACTATCAATTGAAGATGGAGGCACTGTGAGGTAAGGAGATTAAATACCACCTAATAGTACAATTGGTATATTACTATTTGGTAGTCTATATCCTCCCAAATTAAAGCTGAACATCATCCACTGAAAGATCTCCTTCATTCCCCAAACAATCCCCTGAAACACAGCCACCTATATTAATGTTCCATTCACTATTAAAGAATTGTCTACATTGAAGATTAAGTCTTCTGGGATGTGTCAAATGGTAAATAGTTACCAAAGTTTGAGAGGAGCGTAGTGCCTCCAATTTCAACACTAAGTAGTCCAAGAAGCCTGCTTGGCCCTGAGGATGCCTAAATATACATACAGTTTCTATCCATTAACACAGTTCTGCTCGTGTTCCCACACTACCAATAAAGAATTCTAAAATTAAACAACTTACATTTACTTTAAAAACAAGGTTACAGAATTAAATGATGTATCCATACAGGGGGCAAATAAAAAAGCTTCAAATATTGTTCTTCCATACTCAATGTTTGTTCAAGCTTCATATCATGGAATTTGATGATTTTGAATTTGAATTTCATATGAACTGAAATGCAATATGGTAGGTACATTTTAATATAGAATTCCCACATTTTATAAAAACACATTCACTATGTGTTGACAAACATGCAAATCCAATGGCAAGGGAGTTCACAGTGTGCAAAATCTTAAGCAGTGCACACAGGATCAGAAGTCATCTTCAAAATGCATACTATTCTTTTCATTATGTCCATAATCCCCCTGTCTATAGAGATTCTGCTACACTGTAACACATTCCCCATTAGAAAGATGAAAGACACAGCTGAAGAATACTGAGTCACTTCCCAGTAATGAATAAAAAACTGTGCAAGATAAAGGGAGATGGTTACGCATGATAAGATAATATGAATATGTGCTCTAGTGCCAAGAATGGAACCATTACCTTTGTACTGGTTATGTCAACAGATGCCAAAATTTATTACAGGATGTTTGCTCACACTAAGTTACCCTGCATTTTTGTATCCTTTAGCAATATATAAAATGTGTTATTCTTATATTTGAAGGAATTCATCTCAAAGACCAACATATAAGACTTCTGCCAGCACTTCAAAGGACTACATAAGTGTCACGCCAGGAAAATATGAGGAAGGATTCCTGTCTGAAGATTATGGTACACCTACAGAAAATACTAATTCATCAAATGATGCAGATTTCTTAGCTGATATGTTTGACAGGACAGCACAAGTTTATCGTCATCACTTGAGGTATGTCTGTGACATACGTAAGTTACATCACAGTCTTTATGACAGAAAGGTTGTTCATATGTAATAAGAAAGCTAAACATGATATGTCACATCAGGAGTAATTATGTACATAATGCATTGCAGTTTGTGCCCATCTTAGGTAAAACTATATTACATTTTGTGCAGATTGAGCTTTGATGTCAGCTGAGGTAAAATATGGAATACAGGCAATCTCAGTGACAGCAATAACTTTGCAGCTGCAAGACACTTGATGAGTGAAAGGGAACATTATGAACTGTAACATAGAAATGGCCAAATGCAACAAGAAATTTTCCATTTACCAATCTTGGTTTTGGCCTGTAGTCGCATTAATATTTAATGAACTGTAGGAAATACAGCATCTGCACCCTGCCATTATCCTACTACAGGGTTTAGCAGAACTCATAGTACAGTTCCACAACACAAACAAATCCCTGCACTTTCAGGGTGAACTGGATGGGCAGAGGCTGCAAAGAATGACTGGCCATGCTTGGAGATTTTTCCATAGTTTTAGGAAATCAGTTAAGAAGTGTTAGGGGTCCCATGTTATGTGCCGTAATGGATGTTTTTGATACCTGGTCTATACTCTCAATAATAATAATAATAATAATAATAATAATAATAATAATAATAATAATAATAATAATAATAATAATAATAATAAAGCTGTCTTTATGAGGGGCGTGTATGCTTACACACATAAACATCTATGATGGGGATGTTTTGAACTTCTTACATGAGAGCATGCTGAATTCTTAAAATTGGTTCAGTGTATTTATAAAGTGCTCCCCTTTTCTCATTACAGAGCAGAAGCACATGCAGATCTTGTTATGGATAACTGTAAAACAGCACTGGATATATAACGAGATATATATATCTCACTACAAGTCATGAAGAACTGGAACCTTATACTATGCGTACATTCATAGGATACGATTCAACAAATATTGCATCTTCCTAATTTCAAAAGAAATCTATAGTTACTATATTGTTATAAAGGTATTCAAAATAATATAATGTAAATAGATAATATTTATGCCATTCTTATTACACATATTCTTTTAAAATGGCATAACTTTTTTTTTTCACACCTGAAGAAAGAAGCAGACCAACTGGCTGCCAGGACAATGTTACATTTAATGAATTGTTGTTAATTCAGAGTTTATATTTATTCCAGAATTCAGCATTGAAGGTAGGGAAGTACGATGGCCTTTAATTTATGTCATATAATCTGAACTGGTATAACAATACCATTTACATACTCTCTGGCATCTTGAATGACAAGACCAGTATGGAATATGTTGTGTTCATACATGTTTCCTAACACTGTGTGTGTTACAGTTACAACACTTTCGGGAACATGATGCAGAAACTTGTGAAGTACCAAAACAAGGACCACATTTATCAGACTGTGATATTAACCTTGGCTATACCTCTTCATAGAAGAGTATTTAAAAAAAAATACTTACCTAGATAACATCCTTGAGCACAGTTCTCTGGCTGAAATGTAATTTGTTTTCCCACAACTCTTAATGGTGGTCATTTCTTCAGTTCACAGTAGAATTTCCTGGTAAAACTTTCATCTTGTAACTGTTGATTGTCCTTTCTCCACCCTCATACACAGTGCTAAGAAATATTTAATTTTTTGGTTACCATATCGTTACTAGATAGGCATTGATTTTAAAATGGCAAAATGTACTGTTTTCAAGTACAGCAAGAGTATCTCTTACTTTCATGTATTTTTCCATGATCACATTATGGTCAGTGAGCACATTCTAAGTAAAAATTTAATAAAATTGAACTTTTAAAAACAATTACTATCAATTTTCAGTGTAAACAGAAATACTGTATACTTACTTACTCCATGGAGCAGAGTCCTTCTTGAGAAGCTAACTGGTTCTGCAGCTAGTCAAGAAATTCCCCGCTTTTTTGGAACCCGAAGGTTCATACTGTATACCATACCTTAAATCAAGGGTCAATGCATTCAAACTAACAACATAACATTTCACAACTAGTTGTATCAGTATGAGAATATGTACTAAGCATACTTCTGCTTCAAGCATATTTTCTTTGATGAATGGATGAAACACAGTAGCAAAGATTTCAGATATATGGATTCATATATGATGGATGTCGTAACATTACTAAGTGTACCTCAAAAACACAGCCCTTGCACCTTCAGAAATCTTAGAATTGGATAACATGTATGCAAGTATGGTGAAAGTGATGAAAATATAATGCCTTTGAAATATTATCATACTGACAGACAATCTTGTGAATATCTGAGTATCCAGATATGTCAATCTTCAGGACATCCATTTCTCCAGAAATAACTGAATGCCTTTTTGCTAAATTTTCTCTACTTCACAAAAATATAACTAATTGAAAGCCTGTTTTTTAAAGAAAATAAATGTAAACAAGTTATATACGAGGGTTGGAACTTTAATAGTGGCAACTATTTATTTACAACTGATACAAAATAGATACATGTTTCGAAGTTTTACTGTCCTTCAGTGTAG
>JGI20166J26741_10424448_pt1 | contig 16057 bp, 11 predicted proteins | sample TergutCu122P5_FD_26741 | JGI IMG/M metagenome (IMG submission 26741)
TGGTTTAGTCTAATTAATAATAAGGTGATTTTAACACAGGAACTAGAGTGTGATGGGGAAAATAAAGGTGTTAACAAGGATAAAACTGTGATTTTTGCACAGGATATTACAGATAATACCCAGTCTGATAGTGTAGATAAGATAATAGAGACTTGTAGAACTTCTACAAGAAATAAAAAAACCCCAAGCTCAAGGGGTAATGATTTTTTATGGTGAATAAGGCATACAGCTTCAAAAATTATACAAATACAGATAAGCAAACTAATAGTAAAAACCTTTTTAAAATATTCCACCAAAATATTAGAGAACTAAACTCAAAAGTGGATGAGTTATCAAACCCCCTTTTTCCAAATTATCCTCATATAATGTGCTTAACTGAACATCACCTGAAAAATTATGAAATAGATAATTTACTTATAGATCATTTTAAATTAGGATCAAAATTTTGTAGACACGAGTTCAAGAATGGAGGGGTGTGCATCTTTATTCATGAAGATCGTGAATTCTTCTCTATTTTACTTGATAAATACTGTAAGGAGAAAGATATTGAGGTTTGTGCGGTAAAGTTCAACTTAACTCCCGTAAAACTAATCATATTAGCTATTTACAGGTCACCCTTAGGTAATTTTACAATCTTTTTGAAGAACCTAGACAGTCCGTTGAACACATGGTATAGCAATAAAACTGAATTCATAATATGTGGTGATATAAATATTAATTATTCAGAAAATTGTAAAAAAAAGCAACAATTTGACACCCTGTTATAAACTTATAACCTAATAGGAAAATATTATTCCCTGTGTGTAACACTAATGCATTCACTACTGCTATTGACAACATATTCATAGCAAGGACTAAAAACTATACTATATACCCCTTTATCAATGGACTTTCTGACCACGAGGTGCAGATATTAGTGATAGAAAATATTGTACTTACAAAACAAAGAAAAAATATTACCATAAAGAGGGACATCAATGATCAAAGTATACTGGAATTTCAATTACTACTAAGGCACAAAAAACTGGGAAGAAATTTTTATGGAGAATGCTGCCAACCTTTCATTAAATTTTTAAATACATATTTAAGGATTTTTCATTCCTGCTTTATTAAGAAACAAAAAGACTCTAATACAATTTCTAAACCTTGGTTAACCAAAGGGATATAAACCTCTTGCACCCAAAAGAGAGAATTATATTTGAAGGCAAGGGACAATAATGTTATTGAACATACGTTATATTATGAACACTGTTGTAAAATATTATCGGAAGTAACTTCCAATAATATTTTACAAGTGTTCATAAGCAAAAAAAATTATATTACAAAGAAGTTATTACGAAGTCAAAAAATAAAATAAAAACCACATGGAATATCATAGACAAATAAAAGGTAACCTAACCAATGAGAATAACATTAAATTATTAAGAATTAATAATCATATAGTATGTAATCCAATAAACATTGCAAATGAATTCAATGATTATTTTTTAAACATAGCAGGGGGTATTAGCTATAAAAGAACTAATGAAAAAAAAAGATGTAAGTCCATTACAACATTTATTTTAAATGCTTCAATCAGCCATTTAAAGATAAAAGTTGGCCTAAGAATGCCAGTGGATATGATGAGATTTCAACAAAAATCATAAAAATAAGTAAACCATTTATAATCTCTCCCTTAATAAACATATGTGACAAAATGCTTGCCCAAGGTAACTATCCTGAAAGATTGAAATTCTCATTAATTAAACCAATTTATAAAAGTGGAGATAAATCCTCGCCATCCAACTATAGACCCATTTCCCTGTTGCCTGCATTTTCTAAAATTTTTGGAAAAGTTATATATAAAAGATTATTGATCACTTGAACAATAATGCTATATTGAATGAACATCAATATGGTTTTCAAAGTGAAGTGTCAACAGAAAATGCCCCTCATATATTATTAAATGAAACACTGGCAGCAATGAACAGTAAACAGATGGGGAGAGGAATATTGTGTGACCTCCACAAGGCATTTGACTGTATTAATCATGTTGTGTTATTAGAGAAATTGAATTTCTATGGAGTAACAGGGAAATTTTACAACTCAGTAAAATCGTACTTAGATGGAAGATATCAAAAAGTAATTTTAAGCCATAATAATAGTATTGAATCAACTTGGGAAAAGTAAAACAGGGGGTACCACAGGGATCAATCTTGGGACCCATTTTTTCCCTTATTTATATAAATGGTTTACCAAAATTAGCTACTGTTGGAACAAATATTCTTTTGTACGCTGATGATACTAGCCTAATAGTAACTAGTCCAAATTTGGAAAATTTTGAAACACAAATAGGTAAAATATTTGGGGATATTAGTAATTTGTTCAAAATAAACCAATTAGTATTAAATTATAACAAAACACATTACTTACAATTCAGTACAAAAAATAGTAGGGATTATGATTTGAAACTTAACTACCAGGGCAATTGTGTCAAAAGCTCTACAAATACAAAATTTTTGGGTTTGATCATCAATGATTCCCTATTGTGGAAGGCTCACATAGACCAAATTATGTCCAAATTGAATTCAGCATGCTTTGTAATCTGGACAGTACAAGCTATAATGTCTGAAGAAACTTTAAGAATGGTCTACTTTGCATGTATACATACAGTTATGAGTTATGGAATAATTTTGGGGGGAAATCAACCACATAGTGAGAAAATTTTCAAAATCCAAAAGAGGGTGATCAGAATTATTACAAATTCAGTAGCTAGAGACTCATGTAGGGAATTGTTTAAAATATTGGAAATATTGCCCTTATACTCTCAATATATTTTTTCTCTATCAATATTTATGATAAAAAATAAAGATTTGTTTTCCACAAATTATGAGATCCATAATGTCCACACAAGATTCAAAACCAACTTACATCCACCTATTGTTAACTTAACAAAGTTCCAAAAGGGAGTGTACTACACTGGAATTAAAATTTTTAATGACCTTCCTCACAACATAAAAGACTTAGCTAATGAGATAAAATTGTTTCAGAATGCTTTAAAGAGGTTTTTGCTTACAAACTCCTTCTATAATAGTGAAGAATATTTTAATTATCAGAGATAATCTAGTGAACACTGATAGAAAATTGTAAGCATATTACTGTTACTAGACATCTATATGTTGGTGGTTTTAGGTGTTTTATTCATTGTATTATTTTATTTAATGCTAAGACTCTCCCAATACAATGTATGTTATGTTAGATAGTATGTATGAGACTATGCCCATATCCACAGGATTGTATCCTAAACTGGATTTATAGAATACAAATAAATTAAAATTACAATTACAATATGAGAACAAAGTTAAAGTATTTGGTCACGTACTGGATCATTGCTCATGTCCACATGCATAACATCTGCCACAAAAATTGTTCCAGAGTTCATGTTGTACTTACTGTTATAGAAACTAATGTTAAGCATCTGCTTTAAACTGATTACAGTAGAGTCCTGCTTATCTGACCTTTAGTTATCAAACATTTCTTTGCAGATATAATGTGTCATCATGATGCCTTATTACATTTGTGAACATTCAGTTTATAAAAATCCTATTTTATTGACAATCAGCCCAGCGTGTAACAGAATGATTACGCCCCTGACCAAGTCCATGTATCTACATTTTAATTGCATTTATGTGTTCATATTGTGCACTCTATTTTATGTATTACTAATTGTTAGTTGCATTAGTGTGCTTTTGTTACAGACTTTGATTACTTGAGTGCAGGTGTGTTTTACTTCCTTTGTGGAGGTTACTAATTCATCATAAAGTGGTAATTCTCTCTTCAACATGTCAAATGAAAAGAGAAAAAAACAGTTGTTTCCATTGAACAAAAAGTTGAAGTCTTACTGGACTAGATAAAGACCAACTTATGTAGTAAGCAGCAGAAGGGTATTGTGTTGGCTGTGTTACTGCTGATAATTGGAAGAAGAAAAGAACTGAAATTTAAAAGTGGTTTTCTACCAGAGCTTCAAATGGAGGCCTGAATTTAAGAAAGATGGAAAAGTGTGAATACCGAAGGTGAGTGACACTTCATTTTTGTGGTTCATACAACAAAGAGAGAAGGGCACACCAATGACTGGATCTCTTTGTCAAGAAAAGCACTGATTTGCTGTAAGGAGTGCAGTATAGGAGAGTATGTTGGAGCAGGCTGCTTAGATTGCTGGAAAAAAACATATGAAATGAGACAGCTCTGTGTCTATGGAAAAAAACATTCTCAGAAGATTCAGAATTATTTTTGATATTCAAAGAAGAGCAATGGTATCTTATAAAGAGTGAAGGTTTATAACATGAACAGCTGTATGGTCTTGATGAAATGGACATCATTTTTCAACATTTTTAATCAAAACTCTGGCTTTCCACAAAGAAATGTCAGCTGCTTGCTACAAAAAGCAACAAGGAAGGAGTGGTAATTCTTGCCTGATACAGCACCTCAGGTCACCATACACTAAAACTTGCTTTTATTGGAAAATTGAACATAAAAATGTCTTGCTTTCAAAAGTTCTGTTCCCACAGCACTTCCAGTTTTGTGTAATCCCCTCCTCCAAAAAATGTATAGACAGACTCAGAAACTTTTCAAGAGTTGTAACATCTAAATTCATGGACTTCATGGAAGAAGACCCTGAAGTTAATGAGTGCGAAGTTGATGTAACATCTTCTTAACCTAATATAATTGTGTTTTCAAAGTTTATTGTTTACTGAACTTGTCCCTTCACTGGGAAGATTTTAATAATCCAAATACACAGTGAGAAAAATAATTTTTGTCATTTGTGATGTGCCTTGTCATCCTATTGAAAAGGTACTACTGATTGCGGAAATATGAGTGACTGCCTGTACCTCCAAATGTCACCACATTGTGTGGACCCATTAACCAAAGTGTCATTGAAACACGGAAGAAATATATTGACATGTTCTTACTCAGTTTCTGTAGAAGTTATTAATGAGGGAGGGAAGTTCTAAAAAGTTGAAAGAAAATAGACCTGAAAGGTGTTGTTTGTTGGACAGCACCAGTGTGGGAGGAATTCAAGCAAAAAATGCTGGCATGTTTGTGGATAGAGGCACTTGGAGAAGAAAAATAACAAATTGAAGATAAGTTAATGGCAGAAACAGTGAGAGAAAATTGCAAAATCTTTTGCCTCATTAAATATTATACCAGGCTGAGAAATTGTGAATAATGATTATACAAAAAATTGTTGATCTTGGTCTTGATCCACTAATGAAGCTGAATAACAGTAACATAGTAGACATTTGAGGTATGCTAGCAATGACCTCTTGGAAGATGATAATGAAGAAGCGGGAAGTTGGTAGAATGAGTCATGATGTGGAATTGATAGCCATTGAGAGTGTACTTGCTTGTGCTGAATAACAAAAGGAGGTGGCTGCTGCAGACGAACTACTTTTCAGATGCTAATATAACATTACCACAAGGAAAAGGAATGAGGCTGAGAAAAATTTCCCAATACTCATTTCCTTGAAAATGAACTTCTAGATTTGCAGTATGTTAAATTCTTTTTTATGAGAAACATTTATATGATGCTTACTTTATATTTCTTTGTAACTGAATAATATATTTAGTTACATTTTTAGTTACCGACCCTCATATTTTTCACTAGTTTTCTGTATTATCCAACATTTCCAGTTTTCAATTAGCCACTCCTCCTTCAGTATCTTTTAGGTTGGATAATCAGGACTTTATGGTAATTTATGCTGACTGTAACTTAATTCGTATTAATTGCATTAATATTAACATGTGTTCAAAGAGAAGAAAAATTATTTGCTTGAACTTTGTTGTGCATATGTTAGTAAATAGTATAACTTTGCAGGTCAGTTGGAAGGTATGTTTATGAGGCTTACTCTTCAGTAAGTGTACTTATAACAGTTATGCCAGGTATACATTGACAATGCTGTGTATTTGTTTGTGTCAAATCACTGTGATGTCAGAAGGGGCAAAGAGTTTGTCTCTGTATTTTTAATGTACACTGTATTTTCATGGACTTGTCTGAAAATGTATTTACAGGAAGTAAACCTTGGAATTAAATTGAGCAACTGCAATATTCTGGATGCAATAAGTGCCCTTACTTGTTTGCAACTTCTGATTATGTCTGTTTGCAGTTTATCTCAGACTATAATGGTGAAGACCACTATTTCACACGAATTGGACCTGGGGGCCTCATCAACTTGGACAAAATCTATCGTACACAGGCTGTCATGGATCGTATTGCTTCATTCCACCAGCACTATCATGCACAGGGACGGGAATCAGCACACAACCTGCTAAGGGACCAACTCAGGTATGCAAGTGTATTATGTAATAATTACCTTGTTACATTTCCTTTGCATATAATGTATTACAACATGCATGCATTTTATAGTTCAGGCAGTGTCATTACACCAAATACAGGCTTTCCAGTTCATAATTAAGGATCTAAGACTGTGTCCTCAGAGTGCTCTTGAAATTGGAGTCTGTGTGTGTTCTGTGGAGTGTTGATTTTTAAACTGTTGCATTTCGTTTTTTATGTTGACTTACCAGAAATTATTACAATTAACTCTAAACCAGTCCTGTTTGCAGTTGATACAATTTAAATTATTACTAATCCCAGTCCTATATATTTTAAAACAGATATCACCACTACATTTGTTCAAACTAATTGAATGGTTTAATGCCAATTAATTATTTTTAAATTATGAAGCAACACATTACGTACATTTCACGACTGAAAGTAGTTCTTTTATTGACATAGTTACTGGTTATAATAATAAACTTATTACAAGTACCTCTAATACAAACTTTCTTGGAATAGTTATTCAAAATTCATTATCTTGGAAAGCTCATGTAGACCAGTTGGTTCTTAAATTGTGTACAGCTTGTTATGCAATTAGAGCAACTGAACCATTTATGTCTCTAGATACTCTAAAGTTGGTATACTATTCCTACTTTCAATCTGTTATGAATTATATAATAATATTCTGGGGAAACTCTTCACATAGTTTTCATGTCTTCAGACTACAAAAAAGGGTAATTAGAATTATCACCAGGTCAAGACATAGAGAATCTTGCAGAATTATTAAAAAAATTAAAGATTTTACCATTTCAATCGCACTACATGTTTACACTTGTACTATTTGTAGTAAACAATACAGATCTATATAAGCAAATTTCTGAGATTCTTGACATCAATACCAGGGAAAAATCCAATCTTTACCAGTCACTGTCTAACTTAATGTGTCAGACAGGGACCTACTATTTTGGCATCAAGATTTTTAGTAATCCCCCTCTGACATAAAAAATTGTCTCACAATGTTAAACATCTTAGATTGACCTTAAGTGATTTTCTTCATTTAAAGTTCATTCATTCATTCATTCATTTATTGTATTCCATAAATCCATCATGGGGTACAGACACCACTGGATGTGGAACTTGTCAGTAGTAAGAGACACTGTTGAACAAATTAAATATCTTGCCTTCAGTTTAAAGTATATGTCAATACTTTTCTATTTTGAGAGTGTTACTCCTTCTCAGCATGTGACGTTCACTTTCCCTCCATTTTAGTGTTTAGTCTCCTGTAGGTGAAGTGATCAGCATTAGATTGTTCACAAAGTAATTTTTTTAAATTTTAACTTCTAAGCGATTTGTGTCTGCATTGTATTTGTAGAGGCAAGTTTATGTCATATTATATACCATTGCGTCCTTTATCTTGTGGTTGGGGTATAACTTTTGTAATTATTCCCTATGTATTATAACAAAAGGTTATGTTTCATGTTTGCACGTAGGGTAGATTTGAACATTGCTCTAAGGGGCACATTTTAACAATGTTCAAATGTGCCCCTTAATAAATTTATGATCTTAATTTTTATTTTGGAAGAAACTCATGAAGCTTATAACTACTTCAGGAAAAAGAAATGGTTCGCACATATTTAAAGAAGAGAAATAAACCTGATGTGCCACAGGCGGTTATACAAGAAGCCATGAGAGCTGTACAGGAAAGATACAGAATGACCCATATGACACTGCATTACAGAATTTAAAAAATCAGCAATGGTGACGAGTGCAATCGGGCCGATGTGTTTACTTCGCGTTACACAAATCGGATAATTTTCAGTGAAAACCAGGAGTGGACATTAGTGGACTACGTAATTAAATGTTCCAAAATGAATCACGGAATGGCATATAAACGAATCCGTCAGCTGGCATACGATTGTGGCAGAAGACTGCAGTGTAAATTTTCCAGTAGCTGAATTGATAACAAGATTGCACGAATTGAATGGTTACAGGGCTTTATGAAAAGACAAAAGAACCTTACGCTTCGTAAGCCCGAAAATACAAGTCTGTTCAGGGCCTCCGTGTTCAATAAAACAAACGTAATGGAATTCTTCGACAATTGAGTATGAACCTAAATCTTGAAATTTTGGAAATTTACTGCTGACAGAGTGTATAACATCAACGAAACAGGACTATCCACAGCTGTACAGTCTCCTAACATTGTTGCTTAGATTGGGATGAAACAGGTTGGACAAGCTGCCTCTAGTGAATGAGGAACTATGATTACCATATGTATGATTATAAATTCTGTTGGTAATGCTGTACCACCAGTTTTCGTCTTTCCAAGAGCAAGACTTCATGACTCACTGATGTTTGGTGTACCACCTGGAAACTTGGGGTTGGTGAATAGTTCTCACAGCAGTTGGATCACAGGTCCTCTATTCTTGAAAGTCCTTGAACATGTGAAGAAACATTCCAGAAGCCCCAATCTACTAATGGACAATCGTGAAAGTCGTTGCACTCTTGATTCCATTCTCCATACAAGAGAAATGGTATCACATTAGTTACCTTTCCTCCCCATTGCGCTCATCAATTACAGCCACTAGATATAGGAATGATGGGACCATTTTGAAGGAAAATTATGCGTGCCACAACATGATTGGATGACTACTAATCCTGGTAAAGTGATAACAATCCATGACCTGGCGTCATTGACAAATGCTGCATATCAAGCTTCTTTTACTGCAAAGAATATAACTGCAGCTTTTGCTAAGCCTGGTATATGGCCATTCTCAAGACTTGCCTTCAGTGACTTGGGTTTTGAGCCATCATCTGTTACATCTGTGGAAAAAGATCTACATACCCAAGAGATCCCTGTTCCTTCTGCTAGCACCCCTGTAGCACAAGAAGTTTCTGGGACTAGCAAAGATAGCCTTTCATCAGAAGTTCTGAGTCCATTCCCAATACCTGGACCAAGATGTGAGAGAAGAAAAAGGAAGAAGGTGAAGTCTCACATTTTAACTGATGCTCCAATAAAGGATCGCATGGAACAAGAAGCACCTGCAAGGGCAGCTGTAAAGAAGAACTATGGGAAAGGGGCTAAAAACTATAGAAATAAAATATAGCAGAAGAATGTTACAAAAATCACTTTCTTCTTCAAGTGAATTTGATAAAAAAAATTTCAACGAGAAAATTGATGATATATTAAAAACACCCAAGACAAGTGAAACTCAAGAAATAACTGCAGATGATTTTGTGTTGATTCAGTTTTCTACTAAGACAACCAATGTACTCTACGCTGGGAAAGTTGAAGAAAGGAGGCTTTCACGTATAAGGTGAAGGTTATGTGGAGACATGGTGAGACATCGCAGTTTGCCTTTTCTGATAAAGATAACATGAGTGAAATAGAAAAGGAAGACATAGTGGTGAAACTTCCATGACCATTTTCTTCAGGTGGGACGGCATGCACTACAACACTGAAATACTGTAGTGTTAATTCCTTGAGGAAAGAATTATGTAGACAGAGAAACAATGTGCTTTTATGGACTTTACATTCATTTATTTTCAGTAATTTTGTTTGTGTTCAGAAGTGCCCCATGGCTGTTCAAAGGTACCCCAAGCATGGGGCAGATTTTTACATGATGCATTGTCAGAGATAAATATTAATTACATAAAAATGTGACTTAATTTTGTGATATAAACACATTTCTTATATGCTAAATTCTATGCCCTTGTATTGAATAAAATATCTTTCATAGGCTTGAGAAAATGTTTTCTGAATTTTGTTCAAAGGTGCCTCCTCCCCCACTCAGGTCTGGGATTTGGTTTTACTCTAGAACTGTAATTAACCATCATTCTACAATCTTGACATTATATATTTTTACTTTGTCATCAACAAATTACAGTTGTATTAACATATTCCTTCTACCATGATAGAAGGTTTTAATTTAGTAAATATGTTGTGTTTGATAATTTTATTACAGTTCATTTTTCCAAATATTATGATATTATTGTATTGATTTTAAATTAACTATATACATTCCTTGTATTGCATTTATATGATTCTTTGTCACTATGGCATATGCTTTGATATGGCATGTATATTCTGTATTTCTGTATTATTTGATGACCAATTCTATATCCAGAAGGTTTGTTAAACCTTATGTGAGTATGATGAATGTATAATAAATGAATGAATGAGTGAATAAATATTTCCATTGACAAATTTCTCTAATTGTGGATATTGTATTAAAGTTGCATATTCAGAAATAGAATATAAGAATACCCTCTGGTGTATCTGTCATGAGACTGTGTCATACCAGCCTTTCTCCTAATACATTAAGAATGTGTGGTAACAACGACAGAAATTTCCATTTTTCTGATCTCATATCACATACCGCACAGTGAAAATATTTCAGTTTTGGTTTGCACGGTCTTTCTTTTTGTGAATCACCTATTGTAATCTATATTCATTTTGTATCAGTAGCCTTTAGTTTTATTTTGGGATTGCATTAGCAATGAGGTCATCTGGAAATAAAGTTCAGTGAAACACCGCTATGTAGCATTAAGTGTATCCCAATTTTGGGTGATGGACCATGCCAGTGTTTTGGATATCCTCAAGGACAAGTAACGGTGCTGTGTTCTGGCCTCTCTTAGTACCCACAGTACAAGTCCCGTGATCTATGGAAACCTGTGTATTTAATACATCTAGTGATAGGCAGTAACTAGTGATAGAGGAAAATAGGCCTATGATCTCATTTTGGAGGGAGAGGTTAGTGATTGGGGCATCATGGAGGACTTAGGTTGGTGGGAACTGGGGTAGGAAAATAGAGATGGAAGAAATATAGTAAGGTAGTATATATATTGAGAGGTTTGAATTGTTTTTTTATGGTTACAGCATCCACACATCCAGCATTGAGCGTTCATATCTTGTGGATGAATCAGAGGATCATGATTATGATCTTGACCTTGATACATATCGGCCTGTACAACCACTTAGCAATGACCATGGTGTCAGCTTCTTCCCCATTTCTGCGCCACACAGTGGAATTGATCACCATGTACTGCAGGTACAGAAGATAACGTGTCACGTTTTGATAGATCATGTGTATTTATGTAGCAGAGAGGGTATTAAAATGTATTGGCCACCAAAAGAGTTCCATAATACTACAATTTAATTTTATCGTATATAAACTAATACAATGAAAGCATTGTAATTCACATCTAAATGACTTTTTGCATTAAGAACAGAAAGAACATGCTACTGTTACTTTTATGGTATTTATTTTCTAAGTAATAAATTAATGTCATGAGCACAAAGTATACATACATTTCATGGATGACGTAATATTTGTGGGTGTCCAAATGTAATTCACATATTTTATGATACATAACATTGTAACTCAATCTTTTTTGCATATCATTGTGTACTGCTAACATATACCATCAATTTTTTACTGTGACATTAATTGAGAATATTCAATTAGTTGGAAGGAAGCTTTTCATAAGCTGAAATACACCATTAAGGTGAAACAAGAAAAACAAAATACTTTTGGCCTTGTAAGCTACAATTTTTTAATCTTGTGTGATTGGATGCGTATAGTGGTGAAGTTAAAATGCATAATTTCGACCTTGTGCGTCGATTGTCAGTGACTATTTGTTGCTGAAGTTACTCATTGTCAGTGAATATCTGTTGCTGAAGTTTCTCATTCCTGTAAAGGATAACAGCCCCTTGCTCTAAAACTTTGTAGAACTGAAGTGTCTGTACCTTTCAAAAGAATACTCAGGAGACTCATTTGCTTCACCAGTTTAAAATACTGTCATTCTTGACCACAGACTGACATGCTATTGAAGTGACTGGCAGTGAACATTCTTTTACTGCAATTTAACGTAGGTATTGAAAGAGTGCTCTGATGAGTGTAATGCCAGTTCGGCCTCCTACACAATAGCATGGAGCTGATTAAACACTGCTGTCAGTCTTATCTTGTGCTCTGACAGGTGCTGCATCATGGGAGCACAGCAGTGCACTGGGATGCTGAAGGAGGTTCACGGACAGCACTGGTATATGTCAGGTTGGAGCGGAGTTGTGCTACTCTGACATGGAGCCGTCCAGGATGGAGTGGGCTGCGAACTGGAACAGGAGGCAGTGGCTCCTTTCCAGATTACAGGTGCTTAAGGTGTCTTCTGATCTGCCAAATTTTGCTGAAGGTTTCTCTTACATACATACTTACAGTTTCAGGAACTTAACATTTTTTTATCTTTAATCGGATTAATTACTGTTGTTGGCATCATCATATAATTGGAAACTCATCAGAATGTGGCCTCCTGATAGTGGTTCTGAATTTGTCAGAAACAGTGTGTGTCTGATTGGCCTGAATAACTGCATAGTCCTTCAGCCCATTCGGCAGCAATTCATTGGTTGGTTTGTTCCTACTTGTTTGCATCTTATGCAAGTCAGTGGATGTAAAGTCTCCATTATTGAATAACTTACCACAGTCTCTTTCCATTTATTGTCAGGTCTTTCCTCTGTACTTGATGTCTTCTAGTTCCCTGGCTGACCCATATTTTTCATGATAATCCCATGGGTCTGTTTTATTAATTGTAATAACCCTGTTCAGTATTCTTGTTCCCTCCATTCTGTTAATGTGTACAGACCATTATAGTCATTGTCTAAATCAATGCAAAAGTTTTTAGTTTTGTCTTCTTCCCAAACATTTTTATTCATAATTTTGCTCTTAACAGTTTCTTCCAAGTACTTCTAAGAAATCTCATATACATATAATGTTTGGAGTTTGCTTTTGATTCCTTGTATAAGGGCCTATGTTCACTTTTTAAATACATTTTGTGACATTGTTTTTCCTATTGGGTTGAATCTCCATATTCAGTTCTGTAACACATCTGTTGTGAAATATAAATGTAGTATATATGGGAATCACATTATATCACATAGTACCTAATCATATAAAAGAACTGAATAAATACAAGTTTTCAAAAGGGAGGTGAGATCCTATCTGTGACAGCATTAATTTTGTTTAGTGATAGGATATGTCACATTAAACATGGTTGATATCAGCCGGTGAGTGAAGGAAGAGTTGATGTGTTGTTATGTATAATGGAGTGTGAGATTAGCAAGGTTGTGCTTAGTTAGGTGTATACTGTAATAAATTGAAATTGAGGTACCCTGTGTCAGATGTTTGACTGAAGGGGATGAATACTAAACTAGACTAAACTAAACTAAGCTAAACTAAATTAAACTGAACTAAACTAACCTAAACTAAATTAAACTAAACTAAACTAACAGTAGTGGCATGTCTTATGTCACGATAGTTAAATTGCAACACAGATAGTGAAACATCCATTCAACATTTATCTTTATATATTCATATTTATACATATATATATTTATATATTCAAAATTCATTTTTATTGTTGCTCTGTGGCCTATCTTCAAAGACAAGTAAGAGGCATTACATTATTCTGTATCATAAATAGGACAATTGCAGCTGCAGTGCACATTAAGCTTTCTTGCCAGGTTGATATGTGAAAGTGTAAAATGGAAAATTACCTTTTGTGCCCATATTGTATAAGTCTCAGACTGATGCATTGGTATGTTGATAGTCTCTCAGCAAACCCAGAGGAGACAGTAGCCCCAGGTCTGGCAGCAAAACTGGCTGCACCAGGTGCTGAGCCTGCAGGAGTGGCACTAGAGGAAGGCTATTTGGACCTAGCTGTTGTTAAGGAGATAGTCCTGGGAGGTCGAGATAGGGATAAGGATCCTGATCTTGCCACAGCTTGCCGCCGCTATGGGCTTGACCGATTTACTGGTTCAGAATGCTGCCTGTCACTTGTGTATGGAGTGAATCTGAGTGATAACCGTGTGCTCTTTCTTCTCTGTCCACCTACACTCTGCAGGTATTTTTGCATTTTTTCCATATATTTAGTGAAATGGTGCATTATTCATCTTTTCACACTTAATGCAATGAACATTCTTGTAAGTTGCAAGGTTATGTTCTATTATCTACACAGTACATGCATATGAATGGCTTCAGTCAATGCACACTTTAGTTTGATTTGCAAGTCCTTGAAGTAATCGAATTGTGCTTCAAATTTTACAGTTCTTGTGCAATTTAATAATATGACACGTTTTGCTATGATCTGATAGTAGCACCTTACAGTTTTGACTTTCAACTCTGGTGGTGGGATTCATTTCATAAAATGTTTCTCATTCTATTGTTGTTTCATACAGTGTGGTGAAAAACAGCAGAACACATTATGATTTACACTATGGTGTTGTAGAATGATTCTGTCTGTTACAGAACTTTGAAAGTCACTATTCGGCATTATTTGCTGATGCCCAGCACAGTATTTGGTGATGTACAGCCCTGTAGGTCTGAAATATTTTCACATAACACTTGGTCGTTCATTTTCTTTCTGATTAGTGAGGCTGCAGTGATCATTCGTTTAGGACAGTACCAGTGAGCTTTTGCCAAAAAGTGCTTGAGAAGAAGTGTTTGTTTAATTATGGCACTACACTGTAATTGGTGTAATTTACAACCGTGTGTAGGATGTGGTATACTGGCCTATCTTGGGTGGTACGGGGGATGAAGCGACAGCTCCAGCTGACTGATCGGCGGATGTTGTGGCTCAAGGAGCAGTACTTGCAATTGTATTTTGAAGAAAGTTGTTGTGGGCCTATGACAGCTGATGCTATTCGGGTAGGTAACATCTGTTTGTTAATTGGTTACTTACTAATGTTGTTTGGGTAGATGACAACCCAGTTAATTTAATAATAGCTCATGCTGTTATGGTGGGTAGCATCTCTCTATCAATTGAATCCTTATGTATATTGTTTATGTAGGTAACATCTTTCTATAATAGTATCACTACTGACAGGCAGAAATGTATTGTTATTTTGTTTTGAAATGGGAGGATAGTAGAATTAATCACAGCGAAATAGGTTGTAAGAGTACAAACTGGGTTTGTTTGTTCACCCTAGAACAGGCGATGAAGGCCCAGAAGGGGAGTAGATACATAGCTCTATGCTTTCTTTAACCTCAGCACTAGATGGGGGTGGGTGGTCAATGCCACACCCAAGCTGCTTTACCTGTGGGAAAGAGACCCAGTACCCATTGTGCAGGGGGCTGGGTGGTCTCCAGGGCCAGTCTGGTTGGATGCAGAAAATCTCGCACTCCACCACAATTCAATCCCTGCACCATCCAGCCTGTAGCAGGTCGCTACACCGACTGCACTGTCCTGGCCCTAGAAATTGCCTTGCTTTGGTTCTAACAGCATGTAATGTGCAAGTTCTGTAAACAGAGCATTTGATGAAACATTCATTCTGTGTGTCCACACATTATAATGATGACATATTTTGTAGTAAGTTACATAATTTAGAAATGATGATTCCCATGTCGGATATTTGACTGAAATGAATGAAAAATAAACTGTCAATCATATATACAACAAAGACACAAAATAGATTTACAAACTGTATGTAAGTTTTAAAGACTCTTACATGTTTGGGTACTGAGGCGCCAAAACATGTATAAGTTTTTAAAACTTCTGTGCACTCACAATTTTTATTTCCAACTACTGCACAGAGCTAGGTTTTACTCCTGTACATGTTTTGGCTACCTATTGTAGCCATCTACTGGGAGCTACAATATTACGAGGGTCGTTCAAGTCAAACCGGGACTTTTGAGTTTATAAAATAAAAGAACAAATTTCAAGGAGTGGAAACTGCATTTATTTTTCGACATACTCCCC
>JGI20166J26741_10425559_pt1 | contig 16053 bp, 13 predicted proteins | sample TergutCu122P5_FD_26741 | JGI IMG/M metagenome (IMG submission 26741)
TAAACATGAGTTTTGCTACCTCTCAATTTTCACATTGCTATCTCTATTGTGGAATGAGAAAAAAAAATGTGGGGCATTACTTTCTGAGCAACCCTCGTAACACACCAAGATCCTTAAATGTCATGAAATATGTGTTTTGTTTTGCTCAGGACTTAATGCTGCACTGAATGGTCCTGACACAATGTGTGTAGCCCATGCCTGTCATCAGATGGCAGTCTTAGTTCTTTGGCTGGAGAAAACAAGGCTAAAAATGAACAACATTCCTAAGTTCCTTGCCAAACCAGTGAGGTGAGTATGTTTTATTGTACAGGTAATGATGCTGTTGTGCCTAAGTACCATCGATTATTCACTAAATATGGTGGTGTAGTAGTTAGCCCTTGTGCCTGTGTTGGAAAATCCTGGATTTATATGAGTCTTATGACCATTTATTCTGGCTGAGGTGTTTTGTGATTTCTCAGCCCTTCAAGTCATTGTTGGCTATCAGTTTAAAGTAGCTCCTTTTATCCATTTCATTATTAAAATAACCCTTTGACATTATACAGGGAGTATTTTCTGTGTCTCTTAGTACTGCAGGCATTTCATAAGTTTAGATTAAGCATGCCCCTAAACACAGGGAAATATAAAATCTCTTAGCCAAAGAATTTCTGCCAAATTTTTTGTCCTCTTTTTAGCATTGGAGTATGAGACAGTTGCCAAGTAGTGTTGTATCTCATAGGAAGTTTGTGGTCAATGCATGTGAGAAATGTTTTCTGTTGAAGAAAGAGTGTTCATTTTCATTATATTCACAGAGTACACACATGGAAATCTGGTGTGTAGTGAAAGCATGCATTCATAGGACCTGTGTTTTCTGAAGAATATGAATTTGAGAGTCATGTTACAATTGATTCTGACACAAGTTAGTGCATTAACTGACAAAAAAGAGAACATGTAAGACAGTCCATTTTATTGGCAAGAATTTAACCACAGTTTTTGAAGAAAAATCATGAACATTTCAAGACAAGGGTTTTGTTATGTGTTGAGAAATATAGTGCTCTAAGAAGCTGGAGATCAGCACTTTGAGACTGTTACATGAAACAGGGTAATTTAAACTGCTGGTGTAGAACAGGTACTAAATTCTTGGCAGATTTAGGCTCCATATGCAATACATTTCCCACCACAGGTTTTACACACAGACATGATAAGTGGGACATACTGTGTTACTGCATAGGAAGCCTTCTTGATCAGAGAATTTAGAGTCTGTTGTTTCCCTGTGATTCTTTCTCCTTTAATTTGTGTAAAAAGTCCTGAAGTTCTGACCTCCTGCTTTTAAGCAGGCTTTGAACCTTCTAAAACTATTTCTTAACACATTACACACTCTTATCTGGAAATATTGTAAAGGTCCTTTCATGGTCTTTCGGCTCATGCAAACAATGTGGATTTTTCACATACACTCTGTCTTTTAATTTCCCCATTAAACCGTAATTGTTTGCCTCAGATCACATTTCATGAATTAATAACCACGTGCTGAACACCTGTGCTGTTGTAGTCACTTAGAAATCAAAGTTGGTCCATGGCATTGTCCTGCATTTAGTATCCATGCATTTCTCTTTGTGTTTGAATTCCCTGAAGAATTGTGTCAATTAATTAAACATAATTGTTGGAATTTATTGTTTCTTAAAAACCACAGGCTGTATTTTTTTGTGTGCACTCACTTCACACTGTTTTTTCACTTTAAAGTCATGCAAAGGAACTTATGAACAGCACGGTATATTTTGGAACATTAATATTTGTTGCTGTGGTTATCTCCATTCTTAATTAATATAAATTATTCATTCTGCAAGACAAACACAGGCTGTTGTATTATATTTTTGTCCATCACTGAATTTATTATTTGGAATGTTACCACTAATGATTATTGTTGTAATACACAGCTGTATTGCTGCAGGATATTTGTTAGAAAGCTGCTGGCAACATTGTTGCCATGACACTTATTTTGCAAATGAACATTCCACAAGTACATTAAGACTGCCTTTGTTTTGCTACTAGTAAAGGTGATGTAAGTGTCCATAGCTTTGTTCAAATTGTAGCAGTAATAACAAGGATCATGTTGGTTAGTGCTTATACCCAAGCTAAGGCTGTATTTTCCAGAGATCAGCAGTGTGATAAATCTGCCTTTTGTGTAACCCATTGACTTGACAGAATTTTATTAAATAAACCATGTAACAAGTTGCCACATATTTGCCAAATGTAAAATGGATGTTACCCTGTAAAATGTAATGTAATTGTTCCACTGGCCATTCCACCCCACCCTCCCTGCTTCTTTACCTTAACAATAAAGCAGATGTATTTGTGAGATCTGTTGGATTGTCATCAGTTGCTGTGGCTTTGACCTATTATATCACATGTATTGAACAAACACCATGTATGTACTGACATCTAAAAAGCATAGTGTTATATCCCTGTAAACAAATATGTAGATGCTTGAATCTTGACGGTAACAACTGTGAACATGTAAACCTCTTTTAGAGTGGCCCCAGAAGCTGGGCTGCAGCTTTTTTGACGTTCAGTCAGACAAATTAAATAAGTTTTTACATCAGAACACTCACTGCTGCTTTCCGTTTTACATACATTTTATGTCTGGGTAACTCTGGGATTCATTCTCTAACTGCTGCCCATTATGGAGAGGTTTTAAATTTGTAACTAACCAATTAACTAATGAACTACATTAAATGGAATCCTTCTTGAGAAGCTAATAAACCTCAGCTAGTCGAGAAACTCCCAACTTTTTATGGAACCTGTAGATTCGTTGCCACATTCACAAGAGCCCACCACCTGTCTCTGTCTTGTGAGGCAAATCAATCCAGTGCATGCCCTTGGTTACTATGTGTTAGATGTCGTGGTTCTGTTCCACTAACTCTCTGTTATTTTAGCTTGATTTCAGTAGAGCCATTCATAAGAGAGTTGTTAGTCTTCGCATATGGGTCAGGTTATTGTTTCATGATGTTTTAGCCAGCAGAATAAGCCTGTAACAGTAGATCTCAAGTCTTCTGGACAGTTTAGACACCTTCCTGTCTAGTAATTTCAGATACCTTCATTAAAGTAGCACTGTACATATGAAATATATGATTCAGTAAACCTCTTTCGGAGTCATAGTATTTCAGTGACCCATGTACAGAACCATTGACAGTCATACTGTAATTTGATATCTATTGTTTTGCATTCATTTAACTGGCTATACCTCTGTAGCACTGAGAAAAACTATACACGTAAAGTAGTGAGATACCACCCAGGTTAATGTTTGCCAAATGTGTTACTATAAACTTGAGCCAGAGTAGCATACTTGGTACAATGACTAGGTTGTGGGCTGGACAATCTGCGGTTCAAATCCTGGTAGGGCACAAGATATGTTTGTATTCTAAATGTCCAGACTGGCTTCGGGCCCATCCAGCCTCCTGTTCAGTGGGTTCTGGAGTTCTTATCTGGGGGTGAAGCAGCCAAGACCTGAAGTCAACCACTCACCTTCTAGGGCTGAGGTTAAGAATGATTGGAGCTATAATTGTTTTCCTCCTATCTATATGCCTTCATTACTGTGGACAGGGAAAAACTGTGCATATTATTACTGTAATCTCAGTTCCCATTGGCTCACTACAGAATCTTCTCCCTTGTCCCCTGTAGCTCTGATTGGCCAGTCCTTGCAACCATCCTATGTAATTGGCTTATGTCCTCCCAATCACTTTGGCAGTTACCTGAACCATAATTCAGTCACCCTGAAGTTGGAGGCAGCACGTTCCTCCAAAACGCTGGAACTTGGTGTAGTAACTCAGAAAACTATAATGTGAACAACATGTGTTGTGAAAGCCTGGAACTTAATATTGGTGCAATATTTATATGCTGTGGGAATTGGTAAGTGCATCTGACCAAACACATAAAAAGTGAATGGTTTTGTATTTCATTTTGTGTTTAAAGGTTGTCAGCTTCTGAGATAGTAGATAGCAATTCAGCTGTACTGGACATGCTGATTATATCAGACAGTAAAATGATAGTGTGGTTGGTGTGCTGTTTATGTCAGATGGAAATACAACTGTACCAGGTATGCTGCACATGTCAGACAACAAATTTGTAAAATGGGAGGCTTGCTGTCTATGTGTGGTGATGTTACAGGCTTAACAGCATGCTACTTATGTTACACAGGAACAGCAGGTGTTTTAGTACACTGTGACAAGGAAAACATTAATTTGAGGTGTGACAACCTCAAATTAATTTTTTTCCTTTTGTAGTTGACTTCTTTTTCCTACAACTCAGCATTGCACCTGGATCTCTCTGTTTAGAATAAATTACATATCCTCTCTGTTCTCAGGAGTCTCATTGTGAGCTTATCGCGTTTACCTTTGGTAAACTCTTATGTCATCACACCGCCTATTGTATGGCAGCAAGGCTGGGCAGCTGAGTTGAGTGGTCCATCACGCACATTTGTGCCACCTCTTCCAGTAGCGTACCTTCAAGATATTGATGTGCTCCAACAACTTATATTCAGGTATGACAACAATTTATAACAAGAACTTCTTTATAAATTTTTTATTCTGTACCGCAAAGATTAGACACACCAGGAATTCTGTCAGAATGTCCTATATAACTAGAGTTCAGTTCCTGTCAGAAGGATAAATGTTCTCTTTCGCACTGTCTGAGGTCCAGCCACCTCCAAGACTAATTGGTAACTGTCTTCCTGGAGCCCACCAGATTCCTCTTCCAATGCATAACTGGTGCAGTAGGTCCCTTCCACCAATGGTGGCTCTTGGGACTTTCCTTATGATCAGGCTGAGGCTGGGCTTAGTATGTGAATGAGAAGGCCTAATAAAGCAATTTTGTTAGCACAGCCATTCGACCAGTTTGTTTAGCATATATGATAGGGTTAAATTTTCTCACATAAGTTTGTTCTCTGCTTTGTGATGACTGAGAAATAACTAAATCAGTTGTTGCATGACCTTAATACTTAATCTCAGTCTTCTCATTGAGAGTTAATTGCAAAATATTGATGCTCTGTAAATTCTTCACACTGTTCTTGATTTTGTCTTAAAATTGCAATTACTGCAGTTAAAACATTCACAAATATGACTCAGTAAACAGCTAGGTAAAAGTGCTTATCAAAATGCCAGTGTTTGAAATATTAGGTAAGGTAAACACTGACCTAACTGGCCTAGCTGTGCTGAAGCCAGTGTGCAAGGCCTGGAGAGGGCACAGCATGCTGTGTTTTGCACATTGTTTGGAGTCAATCATGAGTATTTGAATTTAAAATTATTTGATTCATATTATTTTAAAGAATGTACATATTTCCTAATGAAAACTTTTACTCAGATATTTAGTTTACTGTTTGTCAAAATTTGTGGGAGGATTGCAGCTCTACTACCCTCATGGATGAACTGCCACTGTTAGCTGCTGAGGTCATTGGTGTTTAGGAGCTCACTTGTATTCCTTGCCCACTGGGTCAGTGCTGCCTTTTGTCACTCCCAAATTACAGTCCAGTGGTTAAGGTTAGTGTGAGTGTTCTTTGGCCCACTCAGATTCATATTCATTGGATAATTTGTGGGGCCCACACAGATTTGTTTCCAATGGTTAATTGGTAGTGTTACACCTCCATTCTTCTATTTGCCTTCAGGGTGTGCACAGGGATAACTTTGACTTTACTATTATTCTTACCTTTACCTGTATATGTAATTTGTGCTGTGAGGCCCACCCAAGTCCCTTTCCTTTCAGTAGTGGGTACTGCATGGCGTACACATATTCCTGTGAAGTACTGCTGCTGTGGAATCCAAGTTTGTCACCACAAGCAAAGTTCTTTGATTTGAGTATTTCAGTAAGAGACGACAATTCATTTCCTTAATGAGTCACTGTTTCTTCATTGACATTTCATGCTTTATGACAGATAGGTTTGAAACCAGTGTTGTGTTTGTTTTTTAAACTCTTTTACCATCCAATTCATCATCATCAGTTTCTCATTTTCAGTCAATCTTTCTTTGCATAGTGATCCACATTGAGCCATATATTTTGGTTTGTAGTAAATTTTCTCTGCAATATCTCACAGACGTTGAGCTTTTTTATTGCTTTCATGTCCAATTTATTTTGACTTTCTTTGATAATTTCATTTTGTACTCAAGTGTGAAACTTCTTTCTCATTCACATGTATTTGTACGTATTTATAAACCATAACACTATGTCTGTCACAGACTATTCCCAGATGACCTACCAGGTCACTGTTTCAAATGTCCCAGTATGAGGATATGCTTAATTGTTGGAAACAAAAGCCTTGCTAGAATTTCAATGCAGGTAGAATGCAGGAGCAATAGTAAAAAACTAAAATAATGTTTAGTTTTTCAATATATATTTTAAATTCCCACAATTGCAATGTGTAACAAAATGTTGGAGTTTTTTTCACTTCTTTCTCTTTACTTTTCCTTCCTGTTTTCACATTAGGCATTTTATGGTTTACAGAATTAATTTTACACTAAGTGTCTTCTCATTTGGATGCAAGAAGCATTCCAGTTAAGACACATTTTTGTTTCATGTAGGTTTCATTTCAGGTAGGTTTTGCTGTATAACATCTTACAAACATATAATGCTTAAACTTAAGGAGATTCATAGTGTACCACATCTAGTTCTGTGAATATTTGTTTAATGAGCTGTTATTGCAGGATAACCCTTCTTGGATGGACAAGTCGTCAGCAGTTTGAAGAGACCTGGATGGCTTTTCTCAGTGTTTTGAGTTCACATCGTACAGAAAACTGTGCGCCTGAAGAAGTTACCATCATGGTGCATGCTAGCAGGTTGGCAGTGCAAGCCATAACAGCTCTTCTGGTGCAAACATTGATGTTACCAATGCCAGGAAACCCCAATGCAAGTCAGCTGGTACACCAGCCTCGTGACAAGGCACTGTTGCAGCCAAAGTAGGTACACTACATCTCTGAAATGTAATGCTGTAAGAAACTGCATTGCTCAAAGTAGACATTGTGATTTCCCTTTGCTTATTTTCTGCATTTAAAAAAAAATATATATGTATGTATATATATATATATATATATAGTGAAAGTCTGGTGTTTCTTCCATATTTAAATTCTTCACCCAGGACTTACGAACTCTTGATAAAACAGTAATCTGGGTCTATTTCTGTGCATGTTTCACCTCAAAAACTATTGAGCATATTCTATGAAATGTGTGAATATAAGGTCTATAATGATTGAGGCTGGGAAAATATTATTTGTGTGCATGTCACACCTGTGTTTGATAAGCTGATATTGAACATTATCAGTTTTTTCAGCCATGGATTGCCATACTAAAAATAATAACTTTCAGTAATACCTCTCTTATTTTAAATATTTTTGTTATGTATATTTTATTGTTTTTTTAGTTTAAAAAACAATAACATCAAAATGCAGGGCGAATACACAGAATAAAAATTGATAATCATTCCTTTGAGAGGGTAGAAGAGTTCAAATATTTGGGAACAACCTTAACAAATGAAAATTCTATTCAGGAAGAAATTAAGAGCAGATTTATGTCAGGTAATGCTCGCTATCATTCGGTGCCGAATCTTTTGTCTTCCAGTTTGCTATCCAAACATTTAAAGATCAAGATACACAGAACTGTAATTTTGTCTGTTGTTGCATATGGGTGTGAAACATGGCCACTCACATTGAGGGAGGAACATAGGCTGAGTGTGTTTGAGAATAGGGTGCTGAGGAGAATATTTGGTCTTAAGAGAGATGAGGTAACAAAAGATGGAGAAAACTACATAATGAGGAGCTTAATGATTACTACTCCTCACTAAATGTTATTCAGATGATAAAAGTGAGAATAATGAGATGGGAAGGGCATGTGGCACTTATGGGGGAGAGGAGAGGTGCATACATGGTTTTGGTGGGGAAACCTGAAGGAAAGAGACCACTTGGAAGACCTAGACATATATGGGAGGATAATATTAAGATGCATCTTCAGGAAGTGGGGTGGGGGGCATGAACTGGATTGATCTGACTTAGGATATGGACAGATGGCAGGCACTTGTGAATGTGGTAATGAACCCTTGGGTTCCATAAGATTCAGGGAATTTCTTGACTAGTTGAGAACCGGTTAGTTTCTCAAGAAGAACTCTGCACTACGGAGTAAGCAAGTAAGTAAAGTGCTGTATTGTATTTGCCATTTCTCAGAAATATGTAAATATGCAGTTCCATAAAAATTCTGTAACTTGGCTTTGAACATTGCAACAGTATGTTTACTCTAATTTCAGATTTCCATTTCCTTACAGGTAATTAAACTTTGTATATTTCAGATGCAATCAGAAGTTGCGTGCAATTCACGAATTGCTTTGCTGGAAACTACATGACCAGGAGCTGACTGGACAGTGGCTGGAGTTGAAACATGTCTTGAAGAGAAGCAACATTGAGAGAATTCTCAGTCCAGACAGGTCTGTATGTGTGGGTATTATTCACCTCTTAACAGTAAAATGTGTTGAAATGCACCTGCTAGCTTGCCCATGCCAGTCTGCATGTAACAGACAGTTCAAGAACCTACGTGCAGCCTTTAATGAAATTTGATACTGACAAGTTTTTACCAAAACTTGTCTATACATTCCAGTTGTTGTTACAGTCAGACAGCAGTAATAGCTATTGCACATGCTTTTCTGTATGCGTAAAAGTGTTTAGTGATATACGTTGTCTGTCCATAAAGATTCCGGATAATTTAAATAAACCATTCTCTCACTTACTTTGGAGCTATTGGGCTCTGTCTCCTTCATTGTACTCTCACCTACTTTTTATTTATCACTCACAGCATTTCTTCCAGTTTTGGAAGCATTCCTGGAATGCCTCTTTTTGAATTATGCATAACTCTGCCAGCAAATTTTCATTAATCTCCGTGACAGACTCAGATCGTCATACTTTCAGTACAGATTTCAGCTTGGTGAAGAGAAAGATTTCCACTGGTGCAAGCTCTGGCGAGCATGGAAGCTGGAGGACAATCTTCATCTCATGTTTTATGAGAAAATCATGAATCAGAAGGAAGGAATGCACTGGAGCATTGTCATGATGGAGCACCCATTTATTTCCCCTCCACAAATCTGACCTTTTTCTCCTCACTGCCCCTGTCAACCTTTACATCACCTTCAGATAATATTCCTTGTTCACTCTGGCCTCGAAGTAGAAATTCATGATGAATTATGCCCTCACAATCAAAAGACACAGTCAGCATTACTTTCAGTTTGGACTGAACTTGCCACGCTTTTTTGTGTCTGGGTGAAGTTCTTGAGACCCATTGTGAAGACTGGGCTTTAGTTTCGATATCATAGCCATAAACCCAAGTTTCATCACCCATAACGATATTCTTTAAAAAGTTCTTATCAGCATTTGCATGGTCAACAAGCTCTTTCCTGACATAAACAGGATTGTGTTTATGCTATTCACTCAGCAGGCGCAACACAGATTTAGCTGCAACATGATGCATGATACATTTTTGGTGAAAATCTTAGGTCACGTGGTTTTTTAAATTCCAACTTCCTCTGCTACTTTACGAACAGTGAAACAATGATCGGAATGAATCACTTTCCAAACTTTTTGGACATTTCCTTCATTTCTTGATGTTGAAGGTTGTCCTGAATGTTTATTGTCCTCAATTGAAGTTCGGACCTCTTTAAAACATTTATACCACTCGTGAGTTTGTGTTCTGCTCATGGCTTCACCACCAAACACTTGTTTTAACATTTTGAAAGTCCCCAAAAATATTTTTCCTAATTTGAAATAAAATTTAACACAAACATGTTGCTCATGAAAATCGCCATTTCGTAATCACTGAATAATTCACTGAGCAAGCAAGGCATGCATTCCCTTTAATGATTAAGCAAACTAGAATGATCCAGTTTGTGGCATTTGCCTAAGGAAACTCACTGCTGTGCATCGCAACCAGCAGGACCTCACTTCACTTTCGCATTGGCATGCTAATTCAAAAGTTTGGAAACTTTATAGACTGACTTCGTAAGTTCTAGTTGGGTAGATGGTTATGTATTTGACTCAGATTCTCTGGTTATATGCATCTGTTGCCTTACTAAATTTAGTATAAATTTAACTATATTCATATGAAGCAAAGTACCTCGGATGTTGCTGTTTTCTTCACAGCACACACAGTGATTATACATTTTAAGTTAATGCACCATAAGTCACTGAATTTAAAACTAGCTCCACGGTGCAGTGACCCTCTAGAGAATGCAACACTTTCTTAGCCAGTTAGATTTTACACATTCTATTGAAATTGAAGATTTACAAGATCTTGCCACTGGTTTCCGTTTTGTTCCAGATGAACCTAGTCCACACCTCCCCATCCTACTTCTTTTGGATATATTTTAATAGTATCCTTTCATGTATATCAGTGGCTTCCAAGTGATATCTTTCCCTCAGGTTCTGTCACCAAACTCTTTGTGTGTATATTTTCTTTCCTGAATGTAGTAAATGCTTCCACCATTGTTTAATTTCAAAGCTGAGTCGAACTGTCTTTAGAAAAAAAAAATCTTACATACTGAAGTCATTCAATATTGCAGGTCTGAGCATGTCCGTTGATTTTACAGTGTGTTAAAATGCTCTGAGTGTGGGCTGGGTAGTGTAGTCGGTATAGCAACTGTCTACGGGCTGGACGGTCCGGGGATCGAATCCCGGTGGGGGTGAGAATTTCCGCACCTGTCCAGACTGGCCCTGAGGCCCACCCAGCCTCCTGTACAATGGGTACCGGGTCTTTCCTGGAAGTAATGTGCGGCCGGGGCGTGACACTGAACCCTCACCCCCTTCTAGTGCTGAGGTCAAAAATAGAGTAGAGCTATACCTCTACTCTCCCTAAGGGCCTTTTTGGCCTATGAAAGGGTGAAACCTACCTAAAATGCTGTGAGTGCTGTATGTGGCTATCAGCACCAAACAGAGTGGTATGCAACTCTATGGCATGTATGTGTATTAAACACTACATCTTTTCTTGAGAACGAAGTTTCACCAGACAGAGAATCTCACCTATAGTATAAATGTTTAAAGGTTGTAAGTTGTAAGTGGGTCAGTGGATGGTTGGTTGGTTGGTTGGTTGGTTGGTTGATTGGTTGATTGATTGATAACAGCACCTCAGTCACTGTACATTCCTGACATGCATCACATTGCTGCCATGATGCGAAAGCATGGCATTAAAACCATCAACATATAACATTGGAAATACTGTCATGTCACCTACATTTACAGCAGCTTGCACTCCTTGTTGTACATGTGATACATAATGAGCGTTGTATGGAACATTGTCAGCAGTCTGCATCATGACTTGTGGGTGAACTGGATGAGGAGCATAAGATGGATTAAGAAAGAAATCTAGGTTGTCTAGAAGAGTGGCACCATCATCCCTGCAGCTAGTGACATGTGGGTTATCCAAAAGAACCATTATCCTTGCAGTTAGTGACATGTAGGTTGTCCAAAAGAACCATTATCTTTGAATTTAGTGACATGTAGGTTACCAAAAGAACAATTATCTTTGCAGTTTGTGACATGTGGGTTATCCAGAAGAACCGCTGTCCTTGCAGTTAGTGACATGTGGGTTATCCAGAAGAACCTTTGTCCTTGCAGTTAGTTCAAGCAAGGCTGTTGTGTTATTAAGTTCCTACAGCAGTGTTAATGAAGACTATGCAGTGTGTACAGTTACCAGTATTTGACAGGACCATAGTGCCTCCATCTTCAGGGTCATTCTGTTCAAGGAGAGTGGATTTGTGGACTGCTAGATCCTGAAAATGGAGGCATTCTGCTCCTTTCAGATACTGGTAACTGTTTACCAGTACACACTATGTAACTTCCAAGAAGACTTGAAAGTTCAGATAGGTTATTGTTTGGACCACAATGCCAATGAATACTGCTGAATGTGTTCTTAAGGGGATCCTGACTCAAGTTTTGAGTCTTACAGTATGTAAACTACTACTACTCATTTGCCTTCCTTCATGCACTGTAGACAGTAGCCCTTGTAATTAGCCACCGAGTTTGAGAAGGATGGGATGGCTCAGTTCAGATTCTTTGTTGCTTTTTGTCTTATGGGTAGCATATTGCCATGGTAGAGTGCCTTCTGGTATTACCAAGTTGGCAGTACAAAATCTTCCTATTACAGGGTCACCAACTGAAGTTGTTCAGGAGATCATCACTCTCATTAACAAACAAGGCTGTAGCCAGGCATCTGTTTTCTTTGTAACCTGCAAGACATGTTTCAAGAACAAGAGATTAATTCCTTGCATGATTTGTCCTTTAAAGCAGGAGGTTCCTTAACACTTGAATCACCTAACTCTGCCATTGTTAAAGTTTACATTGAAGTGTGATGTCTTTATGAAGACTGATACATAACTGGCATAACATGAACTTCCAAAGTAGTAGCACAATGAATTTTGATCAATGAGGTGCATATAATTGCTTGCAAGGAGTCATAGGAAAGTGGAATAGTTTCAATTGTTCGTTCCTGTTCGATCTCTGACATCTGTGGGCAAAGCAAGTGTTCTGGACATGTTATCTGATTTTAGTGACATGATACTTGGTCACTGGCAGCAGCCTGTTTCTCATTATTCACTCACAGTTATTACTGAACATTTCAGGTTCCTTTCTTTTTGTGTTTGGTTTAATGGCCAGTTGTGTTGTAGTGTGTTTTCTTTATTGAGCTACACTTGTTACTGCATAGTTTCTTCATACAGTTGCCATAATCATGTTTCCTTACCTTATACAAGTAAATAAAAGGAAGCCTTTTTACATTCCAAATGTAAACAGTTTCATTTCACAGAAGCTTCAAAGTGTGCCAGAACCATGAATGAGAGCTACATGAAGTCAGCACTGCTGATGGTTAAATTCTATCCAAATTTCAAGTAGACCACCTGCTATTCTTTGCTCAGAATTACACTGCAGTATACTTGGAAGTACATGTCCTGTAGTAGATGACTTTGCTGGCAGATCCCAAAGTACTGAGTTCCCACATACCAAGGAAGCTACCGTGGAATAGCAGGCCATGCTGAGTGTTCCTGAACCTAAAGTCGCTGTGACTGGTCACTTTGCAGTACACCATGCTGAATGTTTTTTTCACTTAACATATGCAATTGATTTAGATTGTTAAAGCATGTTAGTTACTGGATTCTGTTACCGACATAGTGGTCCACTGCAGGCTGTTTCCAGGTTAAGAGCAATGTTGAGCAGTTTGTTATGATGTGGGTTTCTCTTTGACTCTGCTGACTGTCCTGATGATCAGTTCTTGGACAGTGAAAACCTAGCTGTGAAAGGTGCACACATATGTACATGCTGTATTTACCTGAATATGAGATCATATAAGATGACTCCCTTCATACTCTTCAGTTTTCAGGAAAATACATATAGAGGTCACATTTGACTTTGTATGTGATTATACTGTCAACTTCCCTGCTTTCAGAATTTTTCAGATGGTGATTTAGGGAAAAATTTTCATTTGATGTTTGAGTATTGAACAGTTTTTACCTTCATCGCATCAGTGCATGATGATGGACACAGAGACATTCTCTGTAATGTTGGCTTTTTATTCCACATCATTGTATCTGTTTGTGCAAAAATAATTTATTGCATTAGTCAGTATGTAAACTACAGATTTTATAAAACAATGCACCTTTGACATATTAATGTTGATGTTCATATAATGTATTTCAATTCCTGAAGTTGTGATGTTGATTTAAATTTTCTTGAAAATAATTGCAGGTATGGATACAGCCAGGTGTCATTAGAATATCTTTGGACTGCCACCAGAATACTGGAGAGAAACAGTAATCCTGGGGAGGGTGAAGCCTGCAAAGCCACTGGTATGTAAGCAGTTCAGAATGGGTGTTTTTAAAAGTTATCTTGCTTTGTCTGTTAATTTTTGAACTGTGTGTTTAATTCTTGTAATACTGTGTATGCATGTGTGCATTTCATATGTGTGGTGATAGAATAGTACTGTATGTTTCATCCTCAATAAAACAATTTCTGTAGTGAAAATTTTACACTATAATACATGCTACATGTTTTGGCATGATCTTGCCATCTTCAGTTTATATCTGCAAATAATTAGCTGTGCACATGAGTTTAACGTCTCATAAAGTGGCAAAATTTATGCATCTAAAACATGGTCATATGTTATTTAAGGTTGTGTTGTATTATTTTTTATCATAGGTGAAACTGAATTGCGGCATTAGTGCTTTGTACATGTAATGCCTGAAGTTGAAAGTTTGTTATTTGGTAACACTGTCAGTTGATAAAGACTACATAGCATTGGTGATAGATGAATGAATGAGTATGAAGAGTTGATTGAATAAAAATGATGGGGAAAACTGAAGTACCCAGGGAAAAATCTGTTTCAGTGCCTCTTCATCCATCACAAATCCCACATGGGCTGACCTGTGATCAAACCTGGGTCCCCATGGTGAGAGGCTGGTGACTAAAACACCTGAGCCATGGCATGGCCTGCACTAAAGATATCATACTGAGACTGAAGCCTATATTCTTATTAATATATATGTAACATTAATGTAATAAAAGTATGCAAAATATGTAATTCCAAATTTAGTACTTGTCATATTAATTTTGTAGGATATAGACTGCATATTGTGTCATAATTTATAATACATCTTTCTGATGTGCTTTGTGCAGCAACTGTACCCATGTTATACACTGCCAGAGCGGGCAGAGTGATAAATTAATTTCTGCTGTACCGCTGCACGGGTCACTAAAGAATGCATCGTTGACTGCGTATATGTCTGAACTCTCTGAATAGATACAATGCAAAATGAACAGATACGTTTTCTTATTTCAGAACCAAATTTTCTCATACTGAATCCATAGTTTTTACTGTGACTAGTAATGAGATCTAAGGATAACATTTTAGTGGACCATCTTTACCAGTCATGATCTGTAGTGCAGTCCTTAGACAGAACTTTCAAAGATGAGACCATAAACTTGATATTTTAGTAGTTAATCCAGTTTATATTAATTAAGAAGGTGCAATTAGGGCATTTGATTGGGGCACATCTCTTCATCAATTGAAATCTAATGAAACATGTCTTGGACTTGGAATTGTGAAGAAAGTTTGGAGGTGCAAATCTGCCTGCTTGCGTCATTCAAAAAATGCTGTGATCAAATGAACTTGATACACTAAAAGGTGATAACTCGTGGGACAATTCTGATCTTAAGATGTAACATACAAGAATCTCTAGACTTGGAGTGTAAGACAGGATGTGCAAGTGAAGAAGAGAGTGCATATATGTTTGTTTGATTTAAATTTGTAATTTTGTGTTGATGTGTGTTTGTTAACAGAAAGAAGTTTTATATTTGAATATTGACAGTTCCTTGTGTAATATACATATACTTTCTTAGAAACCTATTACAGATTTTAGAGTTCATCTTACAATTTATGGTATCTTCTAATCAAGGAAATGCAGTAGATGTTCATGTTAAGTATATGTTATTTTTCCACAGTAACCATAATTGAAAAATGTTTACAGATTTTCATAAACCACTCCTCCATCAGATTTCTTGAACATTTACTTTGTGGTTCTCATGTTATTAAATGTGGATAGACATGTCAATGGTAAGGGGACATTTTTGTGAGGAGGCAATTGAGCTTCATGCCAAAATGTAAGTCTTGAAGCTTTCCTGGCAACAGAATTCAGTGAAATGTTCTCAGGCAGTAGTACACCTAGTTATCAGTTTTGGTTCTTCAAAGCCATCAGCAGTGCTCTGAAGATGGGGACAGAGCCAGTCCCTGAAACGTTGGAGAACCTTCTCATCTTGATGCGGCTGTCTGCCCGAGAACATTTCAATGAATTCATGCCACGAGTTTGCTTTGGCAGTAGATTTAGTTTTTTGTGACTGAACATGAAAATTTGAAGTCTGGTTGAACAATGTGTGTATATATCAGTTTCAAAACATTTTTCTATGTTTTCTGACACCTAGACTCCATTGCTTCCTATCTTCCCACTGGCCTTCATTTAGGTTTCTTTTGTTCATGGCCTTCTTTATTCCTTCCATCCAGTTTTTCTTCGGTCTTCCTCGT
>JGI20166J26741_10426670_pt1 | contig 16052 bp, 8 predicted proteins | sample TergutCu122P5_FD_26741 | JGI IMG/M metagenome (IMG submission 26741)
AAAGCACCTTTAGCGTTAAATCGTCGCCTACGCGCGTTTAATGGCTGCTGGGAACATAAAACAAATTGGGTTTGGCGCAGGGCTTGCGCCAGATCACCCAGGTTAAATTCATGCTTTTTTCAGGGTGAAATTATGGATTATTGGTATATTCTGTTCGTCCGGACGGGTAGTGAGGAAAAAGTCCGGCAAATATTATCACACAGGCTGGATTCTACGAATTATCAGCCATTTGTGCCGGTAAAAACGGCTCCGAGCAAGAGCGGCGGGGTTGTAAGGAAGATGCTTAAGCCTTTATATCCGGGATATATTTTCATTCAATCCGTTCTTTCACCAGATAAGTTCTGTGAAGCGATGTTTCTGGTTGTGTATCCAATAAAAGATGCGTATAGAGTTCTTCATAACGGAAGTGACCGGCTCGATACCGCACTTCGAGAGAATGAGCGGTTATTTTTTCAACGGTTGTTCGGAAAGGATTTTATAATTGAGGATTCAATCGGAGTTATCAAAGACGGCAAGACGCTAATAATATCCGGCCCATTGGCCGGGATGGAAGGGATGATAAAGAAAATCGACCGTCACAGGAGAGAGGCCACTGTTGAGATCTCGATCATGGGCGAGGTGAAAAAAGTTACTTTAGGATTAGAGATTGTCGAAAAAAGCTAGTTTTTTTAGCTGTTATTTTCTTTTTACGCCTCGGCGCAAGATCGCGCGGGCGTTTTTTAATTAAGCGGTTAAGCATTAAAAAAAATAATCCGAGGGAGGAATCGAAATGTTTAACACCGCGAAGAAATACAGCATCAAAGCCATTTCTTGGCTAATAGCTCTTATCTTGACTCTTGGTGTAATCCCGGCCACAGCAGCATACGCGCATGAAAACACAGGCGCGTCCGGCAAGCCGGTTCACGTCGCCGAGCTGGCACAGGAGAACGCTTATACAAGATCGTTCTTGAATAGTGACGGCTCAAAGACCGCCTATCAGTATTTTGAACCAATCGCTTATCAGAACGATAAGGGCGGCTATACGCTGTACGACAACACGATTGTGAATTCAACAAAGAATCCTGGTTACTACACAAATAAGGCCAGCGATGTCGATGTTTACCTGCCGGATGATCTTGCGAAAAATCCTGTTATTGTACAGGACAGCGGTTATCGTGTGGAAATGAAACCTGTTTCAACAAGCCTCGGCGATAATTTATTAACCGATGCGGCGGCACAGAAAATTAAACGCTCATCTGTCGATCTGACAGGCGAGCCACAATTAATGGATCAGAAGGAAAAAGTAAACACAAGTCAAATAAAATCTCTGGCTTATGATATACAGAACGCAGCTACGCTGGAATATACCCCGATAAACAGCGGCGTAAAAGAAAATATTGTCCTTTTGTCGAAACCCGAAACGAACAGGTTTTATTTCACGTTGTCAACGGATGGGTTAACGCCGGTATTGGACGGGAACAATGTGATTAATCTATTGAACGATCAGGGCGATACGGTTTTTCAAATGGCTGCGCCGTTCATGACCGACGCAAACAATACATACAGTGATAATATCAATCTTGATATTCAGTATAATCATCGCGCTGGGAAATATATTGTTACTTTAGTTGCCGACAAGGATTACCTGGATGCGGCGGCTTATCCCGTGAAAATTGATCCGACAATGACGAAGAGTGCTTTTGGTAATGCATGGGGATATGGAGAAAAGGTTGTCAATAATTCTGATACAACCCAGTCCGAAGCGTTGGAGACAATGCCAATTGGCAATAATGGAACGACAAGTTACAGAATTTTCATTAAACCGGCAATATATTGGTGGTATGCGAGCTCAAATCAAGGCCCTCTGACAAACGATCCAAGCCTAATAGAGAATGCAAAACTGACATTTTACACTGCGTCAGCGGGCGCAGCTTTGAACGTAGATTTGTATGATATTACAAGTCCGGATGCACTTACATTGGACGCTTACACTTGGGAAAATCCAGGGCCTTCAAATGGGAGATGGGGCGGCGTTCTGGTCGGCACTGAACAACTCCCTACAACCGCTTCCCAAGAAGTGAGCTGGGATATCACAGACAGATTTAAGTTTTGGGTTGAAAACGGCTATGGGGAAGCGTATGGGAACAGCTTTGCCCGAGCGGTCGTGCTTTATTTGAAAGCCTCGAACGAAAATATTAATAATTCCAGAGAATTAGATGGGCATCTGTTGAACGTTAATAATCCGTCTCCTGAAAATGCAAGTGTACGGCCATTAATCATTTTGACATATATTGACCCCACGATGGTCAATATCACATGGGACGCCGCCGGAGGCATCGTTGATCCGGCTATTTCTCAATTGGCTACGGGTATATCCTTCGGCAATAATTTGCCAACGCCTGAAAAATCGGGGTATCAGTTTGAAGGATGGTCAGATGGGAGTGGAACGTTAATCGGGCCGCAAACGCGAGTGCCATCAGTCGATACTACATACTACGCCTTTTGGAAAAAAATAGTCACTATCACGTGGGACGCCAGAGGCGGAACGGTTACTCCGGCTAAATCGCAGTTGATCGAGGGCACAGCTTTGGGTGATGCTTTTAATGGTTCTTTGCCTGAGCCAAAAAGGCGGGGATATTACTTTGGAGGATGGTATACAGAGCCGAAAGGCGAGGGATCGCTTATCAAACCGGCTACAAAGGTATCCTCATCCGACATTACATACTACGCCTATTGGACAAGGAACGTTAAGGTAAGCAATAAGATCAATAATATATACAAATATGATAAAGACGGCGATCCTGTAAGCATGATCAGCGGTAACTTTACATGGGATTATACCGACTTTGCCGTGTACGGCGCTGAACCGCTTAAATTTTCGCGTCATTATGATTCCACCAATATAAAAGACGGTGAACTTGGTTTTGGTTGGCGTCACGACTATATGTATTCCGTTGACGTTGATGAACCAAGCGCCTACGCAATGATCAACTTCCCGGACGGGAATAGTTTCGCCTATGATTTGCTGGAGGAAAATGGGAATAGTTTTGTCGAGCCAGGCGGTGCCACATATACGTTTGCGGAGATCAGTAACGGCTATCTGATGACCGATCAGCAGTCGCAGACGAAATATACCTTTGATATCAATGGAAACCTAATCGGAATTGAAGATGTCGGCGGGAAGCTAACAACTATCAGCCGCAACGGTGACGAGATCGCCTCTATCTCCAATGATACCGGAACGCTTACGTTTACATATGAAAACGGAAAGATCAAAACGATCACCGACCAGACCGGCCGCAGCGTCACCTATACCTATGACGGCAACGGCGATTTGAAATCTTTCTTAAACGCCGACGGCGACACGCTTGATTACACTTACGATGGGGAACACAGATTTACCGCTGTTTCGGACTTTAATGGCACTACGTACCTGAGCAACACTTATGACGATAAGGGTTGCGTGGCATCGCAGTATCAGGCAGGGCAAGGCATATCATACTTTGCGTATGACCTTAATAACCTTGTATCCACCATCACCGCCCCGGACGGCGCTGTCCGCAAATATTATTATGATGAAAATCATAATGTTACGGCGGTTGAGAATGTAAACGGCCAGACAAAGTATACTTATGATGATCAAGGCCGAATGTTAAGCCAGACCGACCGGCTCGAAAATACGACTAGCTACACATACGACGCTGCCGGCAATCAAACGTCGATCACATATCCGGACGGCACAAGCGAGTATTTTGAATACAACGAGCTGAACCTTGTAATGAGAGAAACGGCTAAAGACGGCACAGTCACGCAATACACCTACGATGACCGGGGTAATCAGACATCATACACCGACGCGCGGGGCAATACCTCCAGATCGACGTATGATGAAAACAACAATCTGCTGACCAGCACCGATGCGTTGGGTAACACCACGCATTATACTTACGATTCAAAAGGCAATAAACTTACTGAAACCGACCCGCTGGGCAACACGACCGAATACGCCTATGACAATCAAGGGCGTCTTGTTAAAGAGACTGGCGCGGACGGCAGCACGACAACTTACGTGTACTCTGACGCCGGTAAGCTCATCAAGACAATCGACGCTGACGGCAACGAAACCAACATCGACGTCAGCGGCAACGGCTTTAATACCGGGAATACCGACCCTATGGGCTTTTCGACAAGCACAGTTTACAATGAGCAGAATAAGCCTGTTTCCGTAACGGACGCGATGGGCAATACGACAACTTACGGCTATGACAGTGTGGGGCAGATGATTTCCACGACCGATGCGCTGGGGAACACGACCCGCTATAAGTACGACCTCGCGGGTCGTATGACCAGCATGACCGATCCACGCGGGAATACCTGGACTTACAGCTATGACGCTGAGAGCCGTACGATTGCGACAGCCGATCCGTTGGGCAACAAGACATCGACCGTTTACGATAAAATGGGGCAGACCACTTCAGATGCCAATGCCAGAGGCGCGACGACTTCATACGATTATGACGTGATGGGGCGCACAACAAAGACAACGGACGCGCTGGGTTATTTTACGCGCAGTGTTTACGATCCTAACGGCAACGAAATTGAGCAATACGACGCCAACGGCAATAAGTGGAGCTATGTCTATGACGCGAACGACCAGATGACCGAAGCGATCGACCCGCTGGGTTACAAGACAACTTATGCCTACGACGCCAACGGCCAACAGACAAAGACCGTCTCCGCGCTGGGCATTGAAAGCGGTAAATCGGTTCTTGACAGCATGGGCCGGGAAATCAAGTCATTCGACGCAGAGGGCAACGAAACCCAATATGTGTACGATATTTTAGGCCGGTTAGTCAAAACCATCTATGCCGACGGCACTTTCACGACCAGCGAATACAACGCCAACGGCTGGCTTGTATCAGCGACGGCGCAAGACGGCGGCGTGACCGAATACACTTATAATAAAAATGGGCAGGTTCTGACGATCACGGACGCCGCGGGCGGCGTGACAACCAACGAATACGACGCGTTAGGCCGTACTGTATCCATAACGGACGCGGTTGGCGGCGTGACAAAATCAGCTTACGACGCCAACGGCAACCTTGCCTCCACGACCGACGCGCTCGGCGGAGCCACCAGCTACGTATATGACGCGCTGAACCGGGTAACCTCTACGACTGACCCGCTGGGGAATGTCACGGCAACCGAATATGATGAGAACGGCAACGTCATTAAAATAACGAACCCTGACGGCGGCGAGATCACCTATGAATACGATCTTCTGGATAGACTTGTAAGCACCACCGACCCGGAAGGTTACACAGTAAAATATACTTACGACGGTAACGGCAATACGCTTGCGACCGTTGACGGGCGCGGCAATGCGACCTCTACGGAGTATGACGGGCTTGATCGCACGGTTAAAGGGGTTGACCAGCTCGGCAACTCCACAACGACAGAATACGACGCAGACGGAAGGGTAATCAAAGTCGAAAATGCCGAAGAAGCCGTAACAAATTACGAATACAACCTAAACGGCGACGTGACCAAAGTCACTGACGCGCTGGGTAATTCGACGACCACAACATATGACAGCATGGGGCGCGTCGCCACGACGACGGATGCGCGCGGGGCCGTCACAGCCTACACGTACACAGCGACCGGACAGGTCAAAACCATTACGGACGCGATGGGCGGCGTGAAGTCCTACGAATATGATCTTCTGGGCAATCTGATAAAAGAGACAAACGAACTGGGCAAATCCACGACCTACACCTATGACGCTCTTTCGCGCCCGCTGACCGTAACGAATCCGCTGGGCAGCGTAGACCGCATGGCATATGACGCTATGGGGCGTATTACGTCGGTTACGGACAAAAACGGTAACGTGACAAAGTACAAATATGACGCAAACGGCAACGTCGTGGAGACTATTGACGCGCTGGGCCACAGCAGCTATTTTGAGTACGACGTGATGAACCGGCTGATCAAGGTGACGCTTTACCGCATAGACGACCGACACAATGCAAACGAGGCGGAGGTAACGCTTTATAGCTATGACAAGCGCGGTCTGACGACAAAAGAGATCAACGCTGCTGGCGATTCCACGATTTTCGTATACGACGGTGACGGCAACTTAATCCAGAAAACCGACGCCGACGGCTATGTGACGCAATTCAGCCAAGACCCGCGCAATCTGGTTGAAGCGATCAATTATTCCGACGGCAAGCAAGTGAAGTTCGGTTACAATAAGAACGGCCAGCTTGTCACAATGACGGACTGGAACGGCACGGTCAACTTCGCTCTGGATGTATTGGATCGTATCATATCCGTAAACGACCAGAATAAAAAGACGACCAAATACACCTATGACGCCGTTGGCAACAAAACGAGCATGACATATCCCGACGGTACGGTGGCCAATTACACATACGACCTGTTGGGCCGCTTGACGAACCTGAAAGACGCAGAGAACCAGAACACAGTCTATCAATATGACGCGGCCAGCCAGCTTATAGCCTCCGCCAAACCCAACGGCTGGAAGGAAAACTACACCTACGACGACGCGGGACAGCTTCTCACGCAGCTGACCAAAGACCCGTCTGATATGACCAACAAGGCGATCCAGCACAGCTATTCCTATGACCCACAGGGCAATATCACCCGTGAGGCGAGAACGGGCGCGGGCGGGCAGGACAAGTACGACCTTACGCACACCTATGACGCTCTGAACCGTCTGACCCGTACAACCGGGTTGTGGGGCTACAATGAGCATACCTACGAGTATGACAGCCTCGGCAATCTGATCTATGAAAAAGGCGCGAACGGCACGACCAAGGGCAACGAGTATTTCTATAACAACCTGAACCAGCAGATCAAGAAGGTTACGGACGGCAAGGATACGACCAACTACACTTTCGACAAGCGCGGCAACCTTATCAGCGGCGCTCTGGATAAGAGCAACACTCTTGTTGAGCAGTACGTCTACGACGCGACCAATCGTATGACGCAGGGCACAAACAGCAAGGGCGAACAGAGCCGTTATGTCTACAATGGCCAGGGCGATCTCGTCGCAAACGAGCTGATGATCGAAAAGAGCGCCTACGGCTACACCGGTGTCGGCGGTGACGTGAACGTGAACAACAAAAAGTTCTCGGATGTCATAAAAAATTACGTGCTGGACTATACATCGCCGCTTAAAAACGTGATCATGGCGACGGAATCAGGCGTCGGCGGCCTGACATACCGCTATACCTACGGTTTGCATAAGGAGAGCGCGGTAATTTACGGCCTCCCGGCGGGCACGAACGGCATTATGCAAAGTTACGCCTACCCGAATAATCCAAACGGAACCTTGACAAGCGTGGTAAAGTTATATTACCACCATGACCGGCTCGGCAGCACGGACTACCTGACGGACAATGTGTCGGGCAAGGTTACGAGCTATGTCACTTACGATGATTGGGGAGCTTTGACGGCGAAAGCCAACGTGAAGCTGGGCGTGCGTGAGCTTGATCTTGTGCAGGAGTACACCGGGCATCCGTATGATCAGGTGCAGGGGATGTATTATGCCCGGGCGAGGATGTATAACGCGGCGGATAGACGGTTTATGGCGAGGGATGCGATTAAAGGTAATTTGTATATGCCTCAGAGTATGTCAGCATATATGTATTGCTATAATAATGCTGTGAAGTATGTTGATTTGACTGGACTTACTCCGGAAGTATTGATTGGTGGAAAAAAAGTCAATAATGTTATCGAAGGTAGTAGTGGTACGCTGTACGCCTCGATTAACGAGCTGTTCTACTTGTATTTTGGTAAATATCCAAGTGTAAATGATAATGAAATTAATAATACTTTTACTTATTCTTTGGTAATAGCTGGTGCAAGTCAGGTTGAGTATACTATTGCCTTAAAGATTTATAACGGTCGGTCAGCTAGCTATGACATTGATCGACGGTTTGGAAACAGCGGCAGCTCTAGCCATTATGCTGATAGTAGTGGTGGAAGCGCATATTCAGATTATTATGTTTCTATAGACTACTTTAATAAAATGGCCTGTAAAATGGGAAGAGGTAAAACGATAGAAAAAATTCTCAAAGAAGGACAGCGCTACTCTCTTGGCAAAGATACAACCCGTTTAAAGTCAAAAAAAGGAAAGCTGACATTAAATTTTTCCGGCAATTATGTTCTGGAAGGTAAAGGAATAACTGTTAATTTAACTGGAAGAGCAACTTGGTTACCGTCGACTAAACTTCACTTTTATGATCCTGAATATGAACCGGCTGTAGGTGTTGATTATATTGGCGTTTCTTGGGGCGGGGAGTTTTATACAGAAAAAAAACATCCTCCGGTTCCTAAAGTAAGCTGGAAGAATGGTTTTGGTAAAGGACAGATACCTAAAGAGGGAGGTAGAGAAAAAAACGGGGGCATTGCATGGAAATTTGACGAGTTTTATGAAGTGGGAGGTGCAGGGGATACAGTCTCTGATTATGTTAAAACTGTCAGTTTTAACTTAAAGCTTAAAAAGGATACCTTTAAAAATGAAAATATGGCAGATGTTCTACTCACTTATATTCATACTTATGAGAAGGTAAAAGTGAGTGCCAGTATTTCTTTTAGCGCATCTGGGGTTGGCGCAGGTATGTCATTAAGCAATGTCGAAAAACAAATAAGCCCCGAAGCATGTGTTTTAAGGGTACCATATTAATCGAACTATAACGATAATTTCCGATTTAGAGAAATCAATATCATTCATCCTCTCTCTTTATCAGAAATTTCGGATTTAGTATTATCACCACTAGCCGAGGCCACTTATTTAGTGGACTCGGCTAGTGTCTAAAATAATTGGTGCTTACCATTTTTATATATCACTTCAAAACAATCGTCATTGTAATCTGCTTTTCCTGATAAAAAGCATATCCTAACTTCTCTTTGTGTCGTGTTCATAATAGTCGCCTCTTTTCCGTCTATTATTACTTTGTCGATTTCCTCATTTAAAATAATACCCCAGTTTATCCATTCATTATTATCTCCATAAGGATTCCACAAAGCGCCTCTCGATTCAATATCATTTTTTAACATCAATTCTGCACTGGTTCCCAAAATGGAGTATGAGAGATCGCCTTTTCTAATTATCGCGCAGGCAACATTGCTGTTTCCATTTATATAGAAAACAACATATTTTTTATTTCCGATTTCGGCTTGGCAAAGAAATTCTGTTGGGCTTATAATCGGTTCGAAAATATTCTTTTTCAAAAACTCAAATGGTGACTGATTGCTATGATTGATAGAAGTTTTTAAAAAAGTAAACCCTAAAAAAACAATCAACATAGCAATTAACATTAAAATATTTTTCTTGTTAAAAAATCTGTTTTTCATGGTTACTACCTTTATATTTACTTATGGTTGATATATCAACCATGTTCAATACTTTAGCATTATTCTACCCTCTTTGCAAGAGGTGCTTGCGATTGCGAATATGATAAGTTTTGGCTCTTCGTCCTTATGTGTGGGTAAAATGTGGGTGGATTTATTCCACAGTCATATTGACAACGAGCCTCCAACCGCGTGATTCCCTAAGCCGGACGCAAACCGCAACCCATTCACCAGTCTGCGGACTGGTTCAGGGTGACGGCTTCCGCCCGGTGTAGGCTACCACACAGTTAAACTCATTATAAATACGCTTTTGCGGCATAAAACCCACCCACACTTAGGGACGATGACTCTAAGTTTTGAACCTTTTTGGAGGACTATAAGAGAGAAAAAGGTCTCGACTTATGTGTTGAGAGAAAAACATAATGTCAGTTCTGAAACAATTAACAGGCTAAAACATGATAAAGCGATTACGACAACCAAACTGGATGATCTCTGTAAAATACTTAATTGTGAGGTACAGGATATTATACGTTACAAAAAAGAAGATTCGGATGGAATCAAATTTAAGGTGTAAAGTTTGAAGGTATCATTCCTCACCTTTTCCGCCCCACAACGCAAAAAACAGGGGCAAGGCACAAACGCCCTGCCCCTGTCCGTTTCGCCGCTCACAGACGGCATTTTACTCAAAAAGCGCACCTTTTTCATACATTTTTCGGCTCGCCCTACCGTTTGCCCCGATACTTCGGGCAATCGACCACCACGGCTCGGAACGACTGCTTGCACTCTCGTCGGCACTTCTTGCAAAGGACGTTATACTGACGCCGTCCATTCGTCCCGATAAAATAGCTCCATTCCAGCCGCGCCTTTTTTGATAATCTCGGCATGGCCTAACCCTCCGTATCGTCAGCGGGCACGAAGGAAAGCGCGGCAAATTCCGGCTCATCCAGCGCAGTCAGCTTCCGGACGGCGTTTTCGGCAATCGACCGAATGTCGGCGTCCATGTCCGGCACCACGGCGGTGATCCGCGCAAGCGTGGTCGCGAGGGTTGTATCGCGGTAAATGGCGATAAGAGCGGATTCCTCCGCTGTGAAGTTAAAATAATTCATGTGTTAAACCTCCAATCCGGTTGATTTCGCCGCCGCCGTTACCGGCACGGTCGCACGATCCCGCGTAAGCTTCTGTTTCCCGACTGCGATCTGCTGCTTGATAGACGGCTTTCGCGGCTTTTGATTCTGGACGCGCACCTTGAACACGGCGGGCTGTAAGTTTTTTTCACGCTGTTCCCGTTCCACTTTCAAAACAATACGCAAGGCGTCGGGGTTCGCCGGATTTGCTTTGAAATCCGTTATTTCCCCATGTTGATGAAAAAGGCGTTCTCGTTTCGCGTCATATTCCTTATGGGGAAGCGTTAGGGTTGTTCCGTCCACATATTTGACCGTAACTGTGTCTTTCGGAAGTGCGACGCGGTTTAACTGCCGTACATGGTCAGGGTAGTCCAGTTCATACAAATTGCCTTTAATGCGCCCGTTTTCCACGCCCTTAATATCCACAGCGTAGGTAAGGACGCGGTCATTAACGATAACCTTGTCAAAAGGCGTATCTTTACCGAGTATGGTTGCGCTCCCGTTCCAGTAATTAAACGCCGCCGTGTCTTTGATATAAACGTCGCGTTCGGGAAAGCAATATGTCCCGGACGGGCGCGACAACCATAAAAGGCGATTGTTCTCGCCATCCGGGTTACGGGCGGCTACTTTGAACATATCAATGTCATACTTGAAATCGCTTTTATAGTTCGCGGTATTCAGTTCGACAATAGCGCCCAGCGCGGCCACAATATCCACATTTTCATATTTCCGCATAGGTTACGCCTCCAATCCCGCGTTTTTGTTTTTCGCCGCTGCCCGTGGCGGCGCTGACTTCTCCTTCGCGAGTTGATCTTTGCCCGCTGCGATCTGCTGCTTGATAGACGGCTTCATCGACGGCTTCGCCGTCGAAGTTGATAGTTGAGAGTTGTTAGTTGAAAGTCGGGTAACACTGTCGGCCCGTTCGGGTTTAACTGTCAACTTTCCACTATCCACTGTCAACTGGCTAGTCGCGTAGTGTTGTATAAACTCGGTTTTCAGCGTTTCCATACGTTGTTTAAGCGTCGGCAAGTCCTGGCTTTGGGCGGCATTGGTGATCAGCGCTTTCAATTGGGAGTGATCGCTTGGTATACGTTCGTTGGCCTTGTTTAGCCGGTGGATCGCCGCATTAAACGCTGCGATGCCCTGCACTTTGTCTGGATCGGCGGCGGCCACGCTGTTATATTGTTTTTGCAGGTAATCGGCGACAACGTGAAGATCAAGCGGCGGCGGGATAAAGCCCGGCAATTCCTTAAAACCTCTGTCATCAACGTAATACGCCGTTTCTTCGCTGTCACGGTTTAACGTAACCACATCTGATACCGATAGCGCGTGACCTTTAAAGTCCTCCGGAATGTGCATATTAAACCGGTAATAAAGCTTTTCAAGGAAAACATTCTCATCCAGCGGCGCGGCGTATACTTTTTCGTAGTTGTTCAGATTCGGGGATTGCCCCGCTTTCTCAAGGCTTTGGAGGGATTCAAAACGAATTGGCCGCGTTGATTCATCGTCTTTAAGCTGATAAATCGTGAAGCTGTCGCCGTGTTCCGGCGGAGCCTGTTCTATGATCTTTTCAGGCGTGGCTTGCTCGGTGGTCTGCGTTTTGTCCTGCTGCAATTCGGCAAGATTTTTGTCTATCTCGGTAATCAGCGCGTCGGCTTCTTTACGGATCGTTTCCAGCGACGCTTTGAGCGTGTCAAGCTGCTTATCACCGCTCCAAGTGGCGACATAACCGAAAGAGTAATCCGACGTATCCAGTCCGTAATGCTGACACACAACGTAGGCTACCGATTCGGCCTCTACCTCGCGCGTCTGCTGGTCAGGGTGCGAAGTGTCGGACGACAACGCCGGGGTTATGTCATGCAGGCGTGAATGAGCGATTTCGTGTATCGCCGTTTTCAATGTCTGTAGCTCGCTCATGCCCTCGTTAATTGCAATTCGTTTGTCGGTATGGCTGAAATAGCCCTTCGCGCCGGTCGTAATGTTTTCAAAGCTGACCGGCACCGGCGAAGTCTTTTCCAGCGCGGCGAGAAAATCCTTATACCTGTCAACACTGCCGGAAAGCTCGTTTACGCCGATTTCGGGAAGCGGCTCTCCTTCGGTTTGCGATAGATCAAACACAGTCGCGACTTTAAACGCCGGAACGGTGATCTCCACTTCCTCGAAAACGGGCTTGCCGTCCTTGCCGATCATCGGGCGCTGGGTCGCCGGGTCGATCTTCTCCATTTCTTTCTTCGTCTTGAACGGCGACGGCGCGAGAATCTTTATGCCCTTCGCGCCTTTAACTACGTTTCGCTTGAAATTGTCGCGCCAGGCCGTGAACCCGGCGACGCGGGTTGCGTCGGGCTTCTGCATTGCGATCAACATACAATTGTTCATGCTGTAATTGTGGAATTTAGACATTGTGTTCAAATAGTTCTTATAATGTTCGCTGTCGAAAATGTCCTTAATGCCTTGTTCAAGCTTGCCTGTGATCTCTTTGAGCTTGTCGCGCGGATTATCGGAGGTCAGTACAAACGGCCCGGCGTACAGCGTGGCCGCAAGGGAAACCGCTTCGTGCTCTATTTCGGAATGCTCCGGTTTTGGCGTAACACATGGTTCCATGCCCTCGATTGTATAACCCGGCAGCAGCTGGCCGTTCTTCTTAAAACCGTTGATGTATTCCTGCGGAATGGGCGGCGAGATTTCTGTGAACAGGTGTTCATACGCCTTGATTCGTCCGTCAAGATACCTTTCCATAGCGGGTTGATCGGTAAAGCGTTTTCTATCCTGACCAGCAATTTTGTCACTGCGGATTCTTTCGGGGGTGTTTGTGAACACGTCCCACGATAAATACCATGCGGTAGGCACGGACTTTTGCTTGGCTTTATCATACTTTGTTTCTTCATAAATATTGCAGCTCATTTTATAGACCATATTGCTTTTAGCTTGATGACCGCAATCATCCTTTTGCCACTCATTTGAAGTATGCTTCACAGCGGGCGTCTTGATATACTCAATCGCTTTATCAAGTAACAGAGTTTGCGCCGCCTGCGTCTCCCATGATTTTGTTTTCTCGCGCAGCCCGTCAAAAATCGTATGTTCCGCCGCCGCGCTTTCCTCGCGCATGGCCTGTAATTTTTCAGCCGGTAAAGCCGTAAGTCTTGAAATATCCGCGTGTTCCGCCTGAAAGTAAATTGAATGTTCAAGTCTGATCTTTTCGCCGGGGACTAAATTATCCCCGTAGGCGCTGACATGGTAAAAGTCATTATTGTCAGCCATTTATTCATCACGTCCTTTATTTTTAATAATGGTTTTAGCGGGCGCGAAGCGCCCAAAAAGAGGGGTTTGGGGAGGCTTCCCCAACAAGCGAAAACCGCCGCGAATGCGACGGTTTGACGGAACGGGTACCCCGTTCCTATGCTTGCTAAGGTTGTTCTTTACTGCTTCCGGCAGGCTTCCGTTACGAGCGAACGCGCCATATCCTCTATGCCGCGCATAAAATTTTCCGCGTCGGCGTCGCCTTTGGCGATCAGCGTCAAGGCGTTTTCCCATTCGGCGGTGAGCGCGGGCGATTTCAGCGTATCCGGGAGAATACTGATAAGCTTTTCGCCGTCCGGTGTAGGAATCAGCTGTTTGCCTTTACGTATGACAAATCCGCGCGTGACAAGGGTTTCGATGATGGCGGCGCGTGTCGCCGGGGTGCCTAACCCCTTGCGCTCAGCGTCGTCCGTCGTATCCGCTGCTCCCGCCGTTTCCATGCTTGAAAGAAGCGTGGCGTCCGTATGCGGTTTTGGCGGCGCTGTGAAATGCTCCGATACATCGGCGGTGACGTTTTCAAAGGTCTGCCCTTCTATAATAGTTGAAAGTTGAGAGTTGATAGTGGATAGTTCTTCTTCTGGTAAATCGGATTCTTCGTCCTTAACTTTCAACTTTCCACTGTCAACTATCCACTGCTTCCAGCCGTCCGTGATAACGGTTTTCCCTTTGGCCGTGAAGCTGTCGCCGTTACACGTAAACTTTGCCGTGACCGCTTCATAAACGTGTTTATCACTTATGGCGCAAACAAGCCGGGTGCATACAATCGTCAGTATTTTGCGCTCCGTTTCCGGCAGTGCGGAAATATCCAAGCCCCGCAGTGTCATGGTGGGGATAATGGCGTGATGGTCGGATACCTTCGCGTCGCTTATAATAGTTGAAAGTTGAAAGTTGAAAGTTTTTCATTTACTATCAACTGTCCACTATCAACTATTAACTGAACCAACGCTCGCGTTGATTCCATCATATCGGACGTCAGAAAACGGCTGTCCGTGCGCGGATAGGTCAGCAGTTTCTTCTCATACAGCGTTTGCGCGAGATCAAGCGTCTGTTTCGCGGTATAACCGAAAAGCCGGTTGGCCTCACGCTGTAAGGCGGTTAAATCAAAAAGTTTCGGAGGATTAACGCTCCTTTGCTCTTTTGTGACGGAGACACAAACGGCTTGTTGATTTTGGCAAGCCGCTTGTATCCCTTCCGCTTCGTCCGGATCGGTTATCTTTTCGCTTTGAGCGGTGATCCCGCCGCTCAAATCCAGCCGGATGATATGATATTTTTCTTTCACAAAACCGGATATTTTCTGTTGCCGTTCCGTCAGCATTGCCAGCGTCGGGGACTGAACGCGCCCGACGCTCAATGTATTGCCGTTTTGCAGGGAATAAGCCCTCGACGCGTTTATGCCGATCAGCCAGTCGGCTTTTGCCCGGCACAATGCGGATTGATACAGATTATCATACTCGTGTCCGTCTTTTAGGAGAGCGAATCCCGCTTTTATCGCGCTTTCCTCCATGCTCGAAATCCACAATCTTTTAAACGGCTTCCGGCACCCGGCCATATCATATACGAAACGGAAAATAAGCTCACCCTCACGCCCCGCGTCCGTCGCGCAGATCAGACTTGTCACATCTTTACGGTTCATCAATTTGCGCAGGATTTCAAACTGCTTTTTCTTATCATCCGCGACGACCGTTTCCCATTTTCGCGGCAGGATCGGCAAGTCAGACAACCGCCATTTTGCGTAGTCGCCATATGCGCTCGCGTCAGCCAGTCCCACAAGATGGCCGACGCACCAAGACATGATATATCCCGCGCCCTCAATATATCCGTCTTTCTTTTCTTTCGCGCCCAAAACGGCAGCAAGGCTCCTGCCGACGCTGGGCTTTTCCGCTATGACTAATACGCTCATAGATCGTCCTCCGTTTCCTTACGTTTTTCGAGGTCTGTTTCCTCCGGCTTCGGTTCACTGATCAACTTGTCTGTTTCGTCGTCGTCAAACTCAAAATCATCCAGTTCGGAAATATTTGTGTTGCCCGACACGTTTCGTTTCGATTTCCGCGCTCTAAACAGGAAGAACGCGCCGACGCCCAATGCGGCCACAAGCACGATCAGCAGCACAAGCCCGCTGGTATTATTCTTATTATCCGGCGTAACTTCTGGCATGGGCGTAACGCCCGGTGACGCGGAAGGAATGGGAGAAGCCCCCGGCGACGGCATGGGCGTGACTGCTGCGTTTTTATCCTCCATCAATGCCATTAAGTCAGATTCATCCACAAGATTCAT
>JGI20166J26741_10427781_pt1 | contig 16050 bp, 11 predicted proteins | sample TergutCu122P5_FD_26741 | JGI IMG/M metagenome (IMG submission 26741)
TGATGATGGGCATGGTGATGCCCGAAACATGTTGAGCAAGCAATAAGATCTGCAATAAAAACCTCTGTTGCATCTAGTTGGCATTTTATTTCCACATTTTTAAACCTACACCAGCCTTGATATCTGCAACATTCGCAACTGTTTTATCTTGGTTTCGGTATGTATCTGCAACATTTTCCAAACTGCGATAAAGAACGCAGGTATAATGACATACAATGAAAATAGCGTGTTATTATACCCCAGTTTGACGTAGGTCAAAGAATTGGGTTTGTACTATTTATGGGAACTCGTGCTGCTGTCATGTTGCAGTGGTAAATGGCGACAGAAAACGAAAACAGTGAACCACCGGTTAATAAGGTAGAGCTGTCCTTGTGAACGCCATGAAGGCACATGGCGGAGTGGAGCTGCAGCTGTAACCTGCTCTTTGTTTACGTCGACACTAGTGCTGCCCCTCGTACGCCGGAATCTTATAGTCCTCAGACGGTCTGGTTTATTTGTTAAGTGTACACACAAGGGTAGGTCCCAAGTGCATGCAAGTGCACTATTAGTAATTTGAGGAAACCGATTGAAGTTTGGATTATTACTGTTGCTGTAAGAGCGAAGTGTTACTGTACGATCCTGCGGAGGTATCCAGTGCTGACAGGTATGACGTATGCCTGCAGCTGTGTCCCCACGCATCTTCCATAGTGTTATAACACAAGAATAACTCGTGTTTATCTGGTTCGTGGGGTATGCTTCCATGCATGTAGTCTTCAACAATCGTGGCATCTATCCGCCCGGTTTGGTGTACAGTATGTGTGAATCCTCTCTTTAGGTGTGAACGCCTACGATGGTAATGATTATGGCTGCTAGAGTGAACTACGATTTTAAGTGGGATCCGTGGGGCCTGGAATTCCCACACACCGAGTTTTGACTGTTAGATGTGAGTGAAGAAGAATGCGTCCACGTGCCTTTAGAACTCTAGACTACGCATAACTTACCTGTAGATCAGCAGTCCCCTTGTTTTTTCGTGCTATGCATAAGCTGTGTATTTTATGCAAAAGCAGGAGATTCTCAATATCGATACATTTTTCAACTCCTTTGAAAAAGGAAACCTCCTTAATATTAAAGACCGTATGAAGAAAGAATCACCGGCAAGATGGCAAGAAAATTAACTAAATTTCCCTTGGTGTGGATTCGGAGGAAAATAGGAGTACCCTTCTTACTTCGGTGTCCTGTACTGAAACTTGCCATTTGTGTAGTGTAAATAAAGATACACGTTCCGGCCACTTAGCCCCTGGTTCCACTGAAACTGCTGAGTGGGCCCAAGGCACTACTCAAGCGAAAACGTTTTCCTTCAAAGTGTAACACAGCCACTTCTCTTCCATATAGACAGTACTTCGACCTACCGTGATTCTGCCGCCCGTAAAAGTCATGAGGCCGTACAACAAAGAGTTGGCATGTAAAACAGTTTACTAACATTTATAGTATAAGGTGAATGGTGGCAGCATCACGTCGTGAATCCCTGCAGGGGACGCGGAGGGAAGCACACATATTTATCCTTGACAGTACATTGCTTTTCTTTTTTCGTTTTTCTGAGCACAGCAGCTGTCACGGGATGTCATGGGGTATGCAGGCTGTCTATGCGATAACGCTGCCATGCGCGGTGAGACAAAAGATAAACCCTGTAGATGTAGTTGATTGGACACGTATACGCTCCGGCCACTTTAGCCTCTGGTACGCATTAGATAAGAAATAGATACTACAGAGCCTTCTGGACATGGTGGCGAGGAGAAAAAGCTGGAACTTAATAGAAACTTGGGGCAGATGTCCAGGTTATGAAAGGCTGCTGAAGTATGTTTCAGAATTCCCTTTAACTGTGTTCTTCAGTTTTCATAGTTTGAACTCTGGGCATCACCCCACGGTGTGCCGTTGAATTCATGTTTCGGCAAGACTGTAATCGACATGGGGGCACGGACGAACACGAACCTTGACTGTCGGAGAAATATGTAGTGCTAGCGAGCCAGCAGACACCAGTGGCCGCGCCACTACAGGAGTTGAAAGTCCGCAGCCAAGGTGACTGCAGGCCCGACCGAGCGTGGTTTTCTTACTTTTGAAGGACGGAAAGGACGCGAAACAGTCCAGAGAAAGAAAGACGGTCATGTTTTACCGTCTCCGCTTTCATTGTGGAAAGAATTTCCCATACGTCATCTATGGAGAACTTTTCTGAAGTCAAGAACCCAAGGTAAAAATTCACATGATTATGGTAATCCTTCTCAAAATTCTGCGGTGCTGTTAATCAGTCTCGTCTTCTGCCTTTGTTTGGAACATCTGTACTGCACTGGACTCACTTTCTGTGTAAAGCAGTAAGTAAGAGCTTCTTATGATCACGCGTATGGTTAGGGTAATGGAAACGTTCGGTCACGTGGTTTATATTCTGGGCTTCGTTTAGATTGGAGTTTCTTGGTTTATTGTTCATTTGCCTTTTATTTCATATGACATACAACCAAGGTTTTGACCATAGTGTGTCTGCCTTATTCTATTCTGCATTGCCTGTGCCGATGTGTGTGTACTTCATTGTGCACTCTTATTCTTTACTCTTCTTGTTCTGTCGTATGCTAAGGCTTGCAATCTTTTCACCTCTTTATGTTAATCTTGTATTATTGTAGATTTATTTAACAATGCTGTTCTAATTGCCGAGGATAAAGCTTTAAAAATGGGCAGCTCTATTTTATGTTTATCATCTCTTTGTGTTGTTTGCAATAATTTATGAATTAAGCACAGCGGGATAATAGATATAAAAACTGCGATTGCTAGTTTACCTTTTAAAACCCAGCAGTATAATAATATGCACTACTCATGTTGGACAGTGTTTATTTCCTTCTTTATGGGAAGCTCTGGTTTGGTATTCAGTAGGAGAAGGGCACTGATATTGAGGAGGTGGCTAGTTTGTATATCAACTGTGTATTTTTCGTGGGTTCTTTATGAAAAGTTTCCTGATATGCCGATTCCCAAGAAAATATCATGGTAGATGACAGAGTACCCATCTTCTCTGAGTCATTAATCAGATTTCACGGGACCTGTGCATGAGAACGTCAGTGATAAAACACAGATTTCAATTCTATTTGGCATGACTTCAGATTGCTTTTACATTTATTGTACTTTATAAATTTATAAAGACACTCAGTCAAAAGTTGTAGGTCTAACAAAGAAGTATTCTGAATCGGATTCATTATTTTTTTAATAAAGAAATCATGTCCAAAGTATCCATGTTCCTGATAGGCTCCACTGAGATATGGTTCCAAATCCATTTATTCTAAAGAATTAATCGTTTTGTGGATATGCATTACCAGATATAAAGGACGCATGTAGGTGTGTATACTGCTCTTCATTGTCATGGTCTTGTGTTCGTGTGTCATACTCCTTTTCAGTGTTTTGAATTGCAGTCTTAGGCGGTGATTGTTGTTGTAAAAGGTAAAGTTCGCCCTAAAGCAGGCTATGAAGGCCCAGAGATGGAATAAAGCTATAGCTCTGTGCTTTAACCTGGGCGCTAAATAGGGCTGGGTGGTCAACGACACGCCTCGGCGCTTTACCTCCTTGAGAGAAACCCAGTTCCCATTGTACAGGAGTCTGTATGGGCCCCAGGGCCTGTCGGGACGTGTGCCGAAAATATCTTGCCGACCGGGATGCGATCCCCGGACTGTTCAGCCCGTAGGAAATCGCCATACCGACTACACTAACGCGGTCCACAGGTAGTTGTTATAACTATCATGAAGTACATATTTCAGATTTTATTGCTCTGTTTCTGGTCCTCAAGACATCATTGCAGTACACTATCAGTTTTGAAGTCTCCTGATACAGTCACTAAGGATTGTCTTCTAGTGTTGTTCTAGTGCATATGTCCTGAACGTTGTATTTTTTTGGCACAACTTTGAGTTAAATATGAATTTTATGTTGTTCTCGGGTTATCTGTCAGGTTCGGTAACTGTAAAGTGCTAGTTGTTTTCTGTGGATGTATAGGGGGAGCAATAAACCAACTCATGATCCCTGGGAAATTGAGTACTGAATGAACTCCATGGTGTATTTTTGTGTGATCTTTAAAGACAAAACTAAGAAAAACACAAGAACATCAATTAATGAAAACTGAAAAATAATGTACAAGAATGTGGAAAATTTTCTGAGCTCATTAAATAGTGCAAAAGTGTACGGAACTTTCTGCAATCAATCAATGGCGCTAGGGCGTGCAGTAATTTTAGAGGTTGAATGATTTAAACTTGAGGCTTTGAAAATGAGTCGTATCGTGATACTTACAAACACCTGTGCTTGTTGTATCAAATAAGGTCATGCAACGAGTGACAAGTCCTAGGAGACAGAGGAAAGTTTCAAACTTATCTTAAGAACTTAACATGCGAATACCATTATTTCTTAGCGCTTTTTCAAGCGCACGGTTACATAATGTCATGAAAAACTGTAGGATAATGCAAGCAGTGAGTGTGGAAACTAATGAGCCTAGATTATTTTAAGGTACACGGAGAGGCTGCTGGGAATTGCTTTCTATTGGGGTGGCCATACTTAGCCTGATTTGAAATTGGGTTACCCAAGGACGTGAACCATCTGTCCTCACTGCGCTAACATGATTTTACCTCAAGTGAGTTCAGAATATGACTAATGACTCAGACCATTTGTGCATCATGTAAATTTAACTGCGACAGGACTCAGCAATGGCATCCTTGTATAAAAATTGCATTTTAAAAAATATCAGTTTTGTGCGTACTGGAGACTGATTTCTGTGTTTCATTTCAGGTTGCAAGATCAAGGCTTTGCGCGCCAAGACTAACACATACATAAAGACTCCAGTACGAGGAGAAGAGCCGGTATTTGTTGTGACGGGGCGCAAAGAAGATGTTGCGAAAGCTAAACGGGAGATTTTGTCAGCTGCAGAACATTTCTCACAAATCAGGGCTTCACGTAAGAACAACTTAGGAGGTGGGGGACTGGGTGGTGTAGGAGGAAACCCCACTGCACCTCCAGGCCCTCCAGCAAATGTTCCTGGTCATGTCACAATCCAAGTCCGCGTTCCTTATCGTGTGGTGGGCCTGGTAGTTGGTCCGAAAGGAGCAACCATCAAACGCATCCAGCATCAGACACACACTTATATTGTTACACCTTCGCGTGACAAGGAGCCAGTGTTTGAAGTAACAGGTTTGCCAGAAAGTGTGGAGACTGCAAGGCGGGAGATAGAAGCTCACATCGCCATGCGGACTGGAAATGGAACCTTGGCGGGGAGCTTGAGCAGTGCAGTAGGACTTGCTGGCACACTGTTAGGTAGCGCTGGTCTCATAGATGAGTCTCCAGACCTGCTGGCTTCCCTTTACAAATCTGGCCTTGGATCATTGTTTAGTAATCTGGATATCAGTCTGACATCCACTACTCCTGCTGCAGCTACTGGTCTTACAGATGCGACCATGCCCATCTCCTTCCCCACCATGACGTCGTCAACTGGCAGCACAGGCGCCTTCTCATCATCGGGGTCTTGCAGCTCCTCTTCAAGTTCTTCAGGTTCTGGTGGCCAAGGGAGTCGCCTAGGAGACTTGGTATCTATCTGGAATGGCAGTATGGATCGTGATGAAGGACTTGGAGAATCTCCATCGTTTGAGACAGCCACTGCCCCCTCCAGCATCTGGTCCTTCCCGTCGGGTGGCTCGTCTGTTCCAGTTACACGACCATCTCCTGCAGCATCTGTTTCACCTACTGACTCACTGACAAGCCTGGGAAGTTTGGGAGGCCTAGTAAGTGGCAGTAGTGGCGGGGCTGGGAGTGGTGGTCGTCGTGACTGCCTAGTGTGTGGAGAGAAGGAAGTAGATGCTGCCCTGGTTCCATGTGGACACAATCTCTTCTGCTTGGACTGTGCCAACCGAGTATGTGAGGCAGATGCCACTCCTCTTTGCCCTGTCTGCCAGCTCCCCGTTGCACAGGCTATTCGAATCTTCTCGTAAGACCCATTGCACAGGCTATTCGAATCTACTCGTAAGATATAGGAATGAAAGCAGTATGCTAGTATTTGGATTTCCATTGGTAAGGTTGTTCTTAAAAACTATCTGCTCTGAAAATCCAGACTTACCTATTCACTGCACACCATGCTGGCAGCACATAGGTTTAAAAATAGATCATTTGGAGACACAGCCTTTGACAGAATGTATCATTGCCAGAGGAGTCTGGGTAAAGAGAAAAATTGTATACAACGAAAGAGTAAATTAAATTATTTAAATCTATATTTTATGTTAAATATTTTTGTTTGAATGTTTAAGTTTTGAATGTGTGGAGTGTGAGTTTTCCTTTTTCCTACACAATATTCGGGTACATTCTGTGGAAAGCAGGTCTCTGTCATTAATAAAAAATGAAATAATAATAATAATAATAATGCATGCCACCGCCCCCACCCCCGCCCCAACACAATAATAATGTGTGGGGAAATTCATCCAGAACAAGAGTGCATATTATATTAATAATATTAATAATATCACACATTTTAAGAGTATTATAAAATATTTTAACGAGATTTAGATTTTTGTATTATGTGTATGTGTGGATGTGGAAGTAGATTCAAAACAAAAAAAAATTCCTAAAAAAGACACATTGACTGGTAACTTTTCATGTGAGATTTTCTTTTATTTCTTATATTTTTTTGTGTGGGGAATTCCATTTCAAACGGTAGGAAATTTTCATTATTTATATGATAATAAAAGTAACATAAAACAATGTAATAATAAGAGCACTCAGTCAGACAGAGGACAGCGTTCCACTAGCTCTGGCTGTGATTCTTAAAACTGCCATTGGCAGCGCTAATGTTGCGTTGCGTCCACCATTCTTGAAAGCGGCTGTTGCAACCATTCAGTACCCAAAGGGGGGCAGGAAAACTTGGTGATTTAATTATGATTAATATTATGTATTATTACTATTATTATTACCACTCACCATCATCATGTCATATCATGGTCATCATCAGCATCTTATCATCACCATTTTCATGTAAACTATTATAGCATTGGAAGTAAGGTCAAACTGAAGGAGTCATTCCTTGTTATTGCCTGGATATTTATGAATAGACATATCCCTTGTTAGCCGTGTTGCTTGTTCTGTTTTCATGTGATATAGCCATAAGTTATTGAAAGAGTATTAATTATGAAATTATTTATCTAGAATATCCTTACATTTATTCTCATAAGAAATCAGGCATTGCTGTATGTAGTTAGTATTGCACATCACTTGCCAAGGCTACCTTTTTTATCCATGTGCAGTTTTGTGGCGATGATGACATGACTGACAGATCTTTGGCTACATACATGGCATGCACATTATTTAAAAGAAAGCTAAGTTTACAAAAGAAAACTGCTCAATTACTTATGGATGACTCCCTTGATCTAAATGGATTTTACTCTCCGCATTCCAAAGAGGCGGTGAGGAGATTTTGCATATTAACATAATTGTCCTCTATCTCAACTTCTTTTTTTATATATATATTTATATAATATGAATAATTAACTAAATAATTGCCACCCTTGTCCTCTGCCTGGCTGAGATGTGGCGTGCCTCACAACTAGTTTCAGTATTTTTATTTTATTATTATAATTATTATTAATGTTCAGGAATGATTGTATATTATTTTTTGGCATGTGTGTAGCTGTAAGAGTGCAAGATTTATTATAAAAAGTGACAACAAAGGAGAAAGGAAGTCCACCATAGCAAAGGTACAAGATCTTTTGTTTTCTGTCATGGTAATTTAAACATTTTATTTTTTTACCTTTTTCATGATAATTATTACAGTAGCATCCAGTACATGTAAGTTAGTATTGGGGGTGGTTTTAAATATTGCAGCTGAGACAGTAGTCTGAATGGTTGTTCATTGTTACTTTCAATGATACATGCACAGATTTGCAGAACTGATGCAGACAAATCACTTTTTAGTGTATGCTTTGGAATTCTTTGAAAAATTTCATGTTTTGATGACAGATGTGTAATTTGAAATTGAGAGTTGCATGATTTATTACCAGCCCCTAGAATGATGCTTAGCATGATAGACAATTTTTGCATTTTTCTAGGTAAATTTCAACTATAGGAACAATTGCAAATGTATACTGTGGCAAATTCTTTCTCCCCTTGATGAGTTTGCACAATATTTAAATACATTCAGAGTAGTAGTTTAGTGTTTTTCTATTTTATTATGATCCTATATATATTATACTATATATTATATATGATGTAGCTATAAAGAAATATTAGTGACACTGGAGAAGTTATTTTTTATGTTAGTCTGCTCAAAATGTGACAGGCCCAGAGTGAACTTTTCATTTGAGACTGCAGTGGCCATCTTGGATTCGATTTGAGTTTCGAAGAGCTCTCGTTTTGTCTTCCTAGGGGTCCGGTTGAAGAAAGCCTCCATTGCATTTTAATTTTTGATTGACAGATTTACTTTTAGGAAGAAAATGGGGGCACCATAGGATTGAGTTGAGAGATAATGCATTTCCTGTTTCTTCAAACTGTTGCAGAATTAGTTTCTTTTCAGATTTGTTTTAAAAATCAAGATAAAAGTAAATGGATGGAGGTTGCTTAAACGAATGTTGGTAGACCCATGGATAGTGCTGCTACCTTCAAATCAAAGTGTGAAACTAGTTTCAATGCAATAATTAAAGGCAGGATCTCTGTATGCAAATAATTTAATTTAAATAATAATAGATGTTTTAAAAGAATTGTTGATGGTTCAGTCAAGTTTCTTAAAAGTGTTACACTTCTTTTTGTTTGGTGTGTCAACAAATCAGATCCGAGGCATTCTGTCAGCTTGACTGGACAGAAAGTCCCAGTACAGAAGGTTCCCCAGCTCCGTTTCGATTGTAAAAAAAGAAAAAAAAAAAGATAATACTAATGGAGAGGGTTGAGTGAGAGAGACAGAAATAGAGAAAAGAAACTGTAAATGCAACTAGCTTTTGACTGAAGAGGTGTCAACATTTAGCATTGTTATCATTCTTAATGTGTAAAAAGGTCCAGGCCTAATTATATAATATATATTTAAAAAAATACTTTGAAAATGTTACGTGGTGTTTTCCAGCTTGGATGCACAAAATATACATAACATTTATTTATAATATATAATATAAATAATAAATCTTAGACATCTGATTTTGTTGGCTCCTTACCAGAAGCAGAGGACTGACTTGCTGCAGCTACCAAGGGAATTAGCAGTTGCGGCTTTACAAGTGAATCATTATTACCATGTTCTGCCTTGCAAAATTAATATTGAACACTTAACATTTTTCTAACTCTGAAAGCAATAATTACATAGTTAATGTTGCAGCAGTTTGGTCTTTAGCAGCTGGTATCAAGGAAACAGAAAAGGAACCTGCTCACCATTATAAAAACATTATGAATATGAACAAATACTTCTATTTAGTATGTTTTTTTTGTGTGTGTGGATGTGTAGACTGTTAAAAAGAAGTATCATAGTGTAGGTCTTGTGTTTGAAAACCTGGGCTGAAAGTCACTATATGTGGCACACAGTTATTTTACAATTTAAATTCTTGCGTAATATTATATTTAACCACTACTAAAGAGCAGATCCTTCTAATATGAATGTTGTTCGACAGTGTCAGGTTTGTCTTTTGCGCACAAACTGTCAAGAGAATGGTTTTTACAGGCAGTGCTATAAGAAAATAACCTGATGTTCACGTGACTTGGAGATTCAGAACAAAGTTGTTATATTTATAAAACGCTTGCACCAAGCCTAGTTTTAAAAACACAAGATCAACAGGAATTATGCCAAGTGTTTTGTATTGTAATGCTGCCTTACAACAGGGGACAGGAAATTTTGAAGACCTTTTTTGCTGTTGGCCAGAAAAAAATATTGTTCCACGTGACTATGGGTGAAGTGTCTGAATAGATGGTTATGATGCCCAGTTTTATCTGCTACTTGGATTCTGCAGATATTTGAGTAAAGAACTGGAAAGTCATTGCTACTTACTTTCATAATAACTTATCAATCACAGTAATCCCACCAAGAAAACAGTTTTGGTTTCACGTGTCTTCCTGTTTTTGTCAAGATTATGAACACACGTGACAACAACCACATGAAATTGTTTCCTTCCCTGTTTATTGCAGAGTGGCATACGTGAATTTGAAGTGTTGTATTAAATTATGTTTGTTTGATCTTGAAATTCTATTACATATTTCCCTATTTTTTTAAAAAAAATATATTATTTGCTTATATTCTTTCACGTTAATTAGCACAGCAACAAATACACACACACATACCCATATCAAAGCTTTACTGTGATTTGAAAGACTGATTGTGTGTTTTTTGAAAAAAGAAACAAAGATAGAAAAATAAAAAATAGAGAAAAATTGCCAATGATTGTGAAACGAGGAAGTTAAACTCGTTGCTGCAAGTGGTTGACTACATCTGCTATGTTGATACAAACAGCAGCCTCATTTTGCAGTTGTGTCAAGTACATTTTTAAAACCCTATATTATACTTAAGAAACAGAAAACAAAAAAATCCGCCAACAGCAAAGTCGGGTCATTTCTTTTCTGCTTTAATGGCCATTAAAATGCCATAATGTTTTATATTTATAACAGTAATAGTTGTATTTGTACTATTACAGTTTTGACAACAGCACTAGCATTTCACTAAGCAAACAGTTTTTTTTAGGAGTCTTGCATGACCGAGAAACATTGTATCTTCGTAATACCCCAAATACTCTTTGATGACATGGATAGAATAACAGTTGAGGCAATCCATGACTATACTGGATGCAGCACGTAGTGGCTCTAGTGTCCTTAGAGAGGATGTCTTTGGTGTTACAATAACAGCTGGATACATTTCCTTGTCTAACATGAACTCATGTGACTCCATGAATAACTTCCAAAAGTGGCTAATCATGAAAATAATCACTGTGTTTTATGTCAGATGATGGAGGGAAGAAGAGATCAGTTTTTGGACTGTGGAGGTGCCCAGATTCCGTGAACTGTTCTATGCAATAATTTGGAATCTTAGAAAAGAGTATGCTCTCAGTAACAATTGCCTGAACACTTGTCTGTCCTGATTTGCCTCTGCTCTCCTGGTGTAGTATTTTCCCTCTCATGATTGTATAGTGCTGACCATGGTAACTGTAGTTTCTAGTACATAACATATTAGTGCGGAGTATGAGTATAAAACAATGGCTTATGTGTTTCTTGAGGTGCATTGTTGTGGAAGCAAATTTGCTTGTTCAGATATAATTATGGAACTCGAGAGATGTTTTTGTGTAGGAAACCATATAATGTTTTTATTCTTGATTTTTATATAAATATATATAAAAACTTCGAGAGACAGTACTAATGTTAGGTTTGGGATGACAGTCTGAATATTTGTGGAACTTGTTTGAAAATGCTTGTATTGTGTGTGTATGTGAGTAGTGGACATGCACAGTGGAAGAAATGCAAGTCCAATAACTATGTAACAATTATGAACCACAGATTCTAAATGAATCGGGTGCCAAACTTATGTACACCATGAAAGAAGTCCCAAACCTGGCAATGTTGTTTATCTCTGAATTTTGTAGTCTATGATCTGAAAGTTGCACAACACTACTCTCAGTCAGGTGTTAGGAGAGCCCACAAACCCCCTTTGGCCCACGAACCAATAGAGTTTGCTCAATGCCCCTCGTTTCCTCCACCATTCCACTATGCAATACTCTTTAATGCTATTTACATTATATTTTCAATTGAGGTGTAAGACATGGATCTTGAGGCCAGTTTGTACTGAATAATACATTGGGGAGGGAGGAGGCTTTAAATGTGCTCCCCCCATTTGGGACCCTCTGCTGGACTGGAGGGTAGGTATGTGCAACTTCATGCGTTGTTGTGAGTCTGGTACAGAGTGAATATGTCTTCATGGTATAAGTAACATATATTTACACTCATTCACATATAGATTAACATTAATCTTTCATAATATATCTATTAAATTACCACATTAAAAGTTATCCCCCCCCCCTTATATGCTCAGTATAAAGAAACAAGTATTTGCCCTTTTTAAACTCAAATCCAGAACTATCAGGGTTGTGTGTGTGTGTGTTTTAAATATTTTACAAAAGTTTACGTATTTAATGAAAAATGTTTAAGAATCATACATAGGTTTGTTTATTTGGAGATGTGTTTATACCCAAAGAGAATAATAATATACTCAGCCTAAATATCTAGATAGTTCCATGCAAAATTCTTCACATATATTTTTATTATACATGTTTTAATGTGCGTAAGATAATCTTTGAACAAATGTATTTTGAAGTTCAACATATTACCTCCTTTTTGGGTAAAAGAGTACTTAAATAATGTATGTTAATTTTTTCATGTTTGCTGATATTTTATTTTTCAGACTTGTGAATAAATGATTCACTAGGAATGATTCTCTAGAAAATAAACTGTATTTGTAACTGAACTTCCACGTATAATTCATTTTAGCTTCTTTGTGACAAGGCACCCAATCCTTTCATGGACATGTTTTTGTTTAACCCTTTGCGGCCAGATGGTTATGTTTACCGCCTGGATTAACACTGCAGAAGCCGCATACCTCCCACACGGGGCGCGTGTGCGTTTTGCATGATTCTCACAGTAAATAGCGATTGTTTCCCTCCACAGCCGTCTCGGATTGGTCGTTCGAATGGAAGCAAACACTGTTCTGTGTGATCTCCGAAATGAATATTTTTGTAGGTGTATAATGTAGAGTAAATTCAGGGTCGTGCCATGGGTCGGGCGTTTAGCCGCCGGCGACTCGCCGCAGAGACCCAGGCTCGATTCCAGGCCAGATCATGTGAGATTTGTGGCGGACATCGGTTATCGCCTGTCACTACAATTTCACCCATGCTCCATACTCATCTTCGTCTACTAGTACAGGTCGCTCTTACCAGGACAGAGAAGCGAACCTACCGAAAAGCCGTGCTGTTTGGGAAATTGCGGAGCATTGGACAGAAAAGTACTGTCATTTCATTATGAATTTCAGCGTTCAAAGGGTTAAGTTGCATAAAGAAAAGGACCATTTCTCACCGTTACTTATATTCCTGTTTTCGTAGTAATTTTTCAAGAAATGTCTGGAGTAATAGCATCATGTATAGCAAGAAGCTTGCAACCATTTTCTTCTGGTATTGTAGCCAGCAACTGTGGCTAGCCGAGACTTTATGCTGCTTCGCAAGTATCGGTGTATCGAAGGGCAAAATGTCCGATCTACATATCAAGCATGCTGAATTGCTTAATAAAGGAATAATTAAGTTTAAAATTCATTATTCTTGGTGTCATGGATATGAATGTTGTGCCGTAGCAAAAGAGCTTGATATGTCCAGTATAGTTCTGGTACATCTGAAATGGTTGAAAGTATTTCATGTAGTAAAACAATGTGATTTTTACAGCTCACGCGTTATTCCTAGGGTTCTGAAATCAAGGCAGGATATTATTGGACCTGTAAGTTGTATATGAATACAAAATCTGTAAGAAATATTGTGGGAAAACCAAACAGCAGCTAGCAGGAAAAACAGGGTCTCTCCGTATTGATTGTCCGATTTGGTTGAAATTCAATGGTCAGACATCTGAACGTAACGCTATTGAGCATCTGTGACGTTCGTTAAAATTGGCGCAGAGGTCATGGGATAGCTCATTCGGTATAGGGACTCGCTACGGGCTGGACGGTCCGGGGCGAGATTTTCCGCACCCGTCCAGACTGGTCCTGGGTCCCACCCAACCTTCTGTACAATGGATACCAGGTATTTTTCCGGGGTGTAAAGCGCCCGGAGTGTGGCGTTGACCGTCCACCCACATCTAGTGCCGAAGTTAAGGAAAGAGTAGAGCTATACCTCTTTGTCGTCTCTGTGCCTACATAGCCTATTTTAAGGTGAACTTTATTTTTTTTGTACCTTTACAGAGAAGGCCAATAAGTGTGTTAATGAAATTACATTTTCGCGTGTAACGTGTAGTCGTGGGATATTTAGAAACTAAAGAATGTGTTGAGAAAGCGTTTGTGTTGTGTAATGGAATCATCATTTGCAACCTGTTGTAACCGAGACGGTGTGTATTTACTGCGCGATATCTACTTAATATTTAAATAACAGTCGTGTTCATTATTGTCTCTTAGCGTGCAATGGCTCAGGCGGTTGGTCGTCTGCCTGTCATTGCGGAATTCGATCCCAAGCCAGTCCATGTGAATGCGTCGTGGACAAGTGGCACTGGGACCGGGTCCCCCCCTCCCAGTATTGGGATTTTACCCCATAGAGTATCACTCCACATTCCTCTTCATCCAAAGCTCTTACCGGAAGGAAAAATGAACGAGAAATTTCCAAAAAGAAATTCCGTGTCGGAAGTCGGGAACATTGGATAGAACATTAGAGTAGAACTTTACTTATCCGGATAGGCTTGGCCCTTCGGGTAGACATTTTCTTACTGTAATTGTACTTCACCTTTTTATGGCTTAAATTTCCCCCCCAAATTGTCATATACATATAAGGTATAATGTATTAATGTTTTATTTGTACGTAAATAAATATGTAGCCTTCAACAGCCCGGTGTAGAAATTTCTTCCCACTTCAAACTGCCAATATTGCCTATTTTCAAATAAAAATCCAATTATCCGGATGGCTGGTTGTCCCATTTAATCCGGGTAAGTGGAGTTCTACTGTACTTCTACAGCTTTTTAAGGCCGTGCCTTGGCTGAAGCGTATATTCGATGACCTGCTGGAAAAATTTCCAGCTCCCATTTTTTTTATCGCTTAGTGCAAATGCAAGAGTATTTCCTGCTTATAATAGATCAAGGGAGTTTTAATAATGACAACTTTTCCGCAGTTTGTCCACTCGAATTTTTATGAACTGAGATGCTATTTTTGTATGGTTGTGTGGATGTAGTCTTTGCTTACTTCGTATCCAGTGTTGACCTAACAACATCGGGGTGAAGCCGGGAAACTAGCTGACTAAATTAACTTTATCGAACAGAGTCCGTGGGAGGTTAATACTTGGCCAGATGGCCACAAAATTCTCGACTCTCGGAAAACCAACGGTCAGTGCCGTTTTACGCGATCCCACCTCTGGGCCTTATCCTTAGCTAGGTGAATACAGGTAATATGGCGACGTCCTATTTTTCAGATCTATTTTAATAGTATCTTTCCATATAAGCGTCGGACCATCCAGCGGTCTTTCTTGTCTGAAATGTTTATCCATTTCTCAACTGTTCTATGCATGCCACATTCTTCGCCCATCACAAACTCCTTTACTTGATATATATTGATGAATAAAATCATGTGCCCTTTCATTATTCTGCTTTCTAGAGCTGATACCGTCTGTTATTAATGTGATACTGTGAATTGTGAATGTAAATTTACGCGAAACTAAGTGTTTTCCAAGAAGCAGGAAAATAAATATGTGATAGTAATAGGCCTCTTAATCATTAACTCCATTTGGTTCAGTGGAAGGTATTTGGTTTTAGTGACTAAAACTAAAGATCTGCACGGTATTGAAAAATACATCAGCCTTTAAGTGAAGAATTTAACGTTTCTTAACGTAAGAATAAAACAGTTTTAGTCATTCTTTTCTAATTTGTCGAAAACTCTATAAATATATCGCTACTACTTGTTTGGTTCATTTACTTAAATCATGATCTCTGTTTTAAGTAGGGTTGTACGAGGTGTGATACAAAAATACGGTGAATGTTTAAATAAAAAAATTATTACAGTAAAAGACGCATTGCCAATAATCCCCCTCAAAATATCCCCCCCCCCCTTCCACTTCGAACACATCCCATCGTTCTTGCCACTTTCTGAAGCAGTTCTGGAGGTCCTCTTTCGTGAGTGTCTTTAGTTGCGCTGTCGTGGCTGCCTCGATATCCTGAATCGATTCAAAACGTTTACCTTTCATGGTCATTTTGACTTTGGGGAAGAGCGAGAAGTCGCGCGGTTCCAGATCCGGTGAATAAGGTGGATGAGGACACACCGTAATATTTTTATTTGACAGAAATTGCCGTACCAGAAGCGATGTGTGACACGGGGCGTTGTCATGATGGAGGAT
>JGI20166J26741_10428892_pt1 | contig 16049 bp, 13 predicted proteins | sample TergutCu122P5_FD_26741 | JGI IMG/M metagenome (IMG submission 26741)
CCCGCGTAATGTTTCGATTTTGATGTACGCGCGCTGATCGTCACTAGTCACGGTACCTGAGACATGAACAGCCTCCATTTCAACGCTCTGTCGTTTCGACATGCACACACTTCCGGGAGGCGACACACTGCACTAGCTTCCAGACGTTCTCAAGTACAACTGCTGAATTGGCGGGACCGATGGCGCCATTAGTTAGGCGGTGTTCCCAAAGTGTGCATTTCTTTTGAAATGACCTACGTATATACTTATTTACATCAATATCTTATGTTGTATGGTCAAGTGTTTTATTGTATCTAGCAAAACTCTGTGATTGAAGAATTTATACTTTGAAACATGACTGTAACATTATTCTCATCATTCATATTGAGTTGACTTGTCCAAAGTTGATACATATGCAGTATGTATTAATATAGATGTTATATAAATTACAATTACAATTACTCTCAGATGAACTCTGAGATGTAGGAAATACATGAAAACCCTGTTCATTCCAATAAAACAGCTGACCTGGTAGGTAATAGCCCTACCAAAAGGTACGACAGTGGAAGTGTTAAAAAATCACACTCATATGACACTTGAAATATTTTTAAAAATAGTTAAATACTTGAGTTACCTGCTCCTCCAACAAGTTCTTCCAGATGGAATAGAAGAGTGTGACCTTTCTCATATGGGACAACAGAAAATGCATCATCAGGAGAAATTCCTTTCAAGTCCACCACCAGACATGTCAGAGGATTGTTTTCACCAAGATGTTCGATCTGTTCATAATCAAGTATATAGGTTCAAAAGATTTAAGATGGATTAACTAACAACAGAAATCACAATGCAGTTTGTAACATTAACATAAAGCACCTACTAATATATACAACTTATTGTACCCATGCAAATAATTTGCACACAGAAACAATAAAATATTAATCAACAAAGATCTATTTACATATCTGAAACTTCAAAGCGCTTCTAGATATATGATGTCTGACATTCCCAATCCATCATTTGCTGTACACTGTCAATGCCCTTCAATAACTGCAACAGTGACACTGTCAAGAGAACAGGCTCAGGCAAATGCTATATACAGCTGGCTGTGACAGGGGGAGGAGGGGAAGGTGATGGTAGATATATTCCAGCACAATTAAATGTTTGTCCTTGAGCTTACTGACTGTCACAGCAAATAAGGCTTTGATCAGAAGCTGTCTTCTGTACAGTTTGAAGAGAATGGTAGTCCCTGACGGACATTATTTAATCCTGGGTAAACAGATAGTTTTTAAAACAGCCAATAACGAAACACTGTCTGAATTCTAACATTGTCCGTTTTTGTTAAAAAACAATTTTTGTGTGAAGGAATTAATAAAAATAAAGGAGAGAGCCATCAATGCCAAATCATAAGCTTTCTCAAAATGTCTGTCTCCAAAAGATCCATTTGACGTTCATTAGAAAACATGCTGCAAACAAAAAGTTGCCATTATAATATATATGATGATGGTGCCTCAGACATACCATGGAAAACTGATATAATGAAGATACTTTCTTTTGGTAGTCTACATTATGATTCTACTGGTAACTCAAAAGCAGCAAATGGTAGAATGACTGGTGACAAACTGAAAATGATGCAGAAGGGCTTATGTCCTAATTTAGGTGTCCAGCTGGCACTTGCTTGGAGGGACTGAGGAAAGCCACAAAATACATTCCTTAGGATAGCCTATGATCTGGCTGAGATCTGAACCAGGTGTCTTCCAAAGTAAATGTGCACATCTTAGAGTGTCATGGCTACATCAATGCATTTGCTATACACAGGTCACTGTGTACTAAAATTCAACATGTTTCATGAAAATCCATGCACACATTTAGGCAGTAAGTGACGTTCATACAACCGTCTATCATTCATGTTTCAATGTGATAAAATATTCATTGTGTTGCTGGCTTTCTATTACTCCTACCTCATAACAAAATAATACTGAAAACAATCAGTTTATTTGTCATGACATTGCAGACAGCTGCTTTACTGGATTACAGAACTCACACTGATTCCATGCTGCCACAATACAACAAATGTACAAGTTCAGGATGGAGGAGATGGATCAGTGAATAAGCTAAACTAGTGGAAGGGAACAGTTAATGAGCTGTAGTTCATGCATTCAGGTGCTGGGATGCCTGACACTTCCATGACAAACAATCCTGCAGCATGAGTTACTTTTGACAGCAATCTCCAAATGGAATTAATTAAGGTGGACTTTCAAGACAACGGTATTTGGAATGTTGGAAATTTATGTAGGATCTGAAGGCAGTAACTGGTGGTCCCAAGACTACCTAAAGAGAAATGTCACATAGAGAAAAATATCAGTGATTGCAACTGTACCACTTAACAAATTAAACCAGAGAAAACAACAGACATTATTTCTCAAACATCATTAAAAGACACACTTTATGCAACCAATTTGCCATTCATGTCAACAAAATTTATAGAAAAGAGTTTGGTAAGGAGAGCCAACACCAGTTGGAATATGAACTGAACATATCCAAAATACAGAAGAGGTAGCCTAAATAAATAAGCATAAAAGTTAAATGTGGAACAACAATACTTACTGCAGCTCTAAGTTCCTTCAATCCACCAATTGCTGACAAGTGTCGAGCCTGTTCTCCATGCAATTTTGCCAAAATTTTACCCTCCACAAATCGCGTGAATCCTTCATTTAACCAGAAATGTTCAAAGTTCCGATTAGTAACCAAATTTCCAGTCCAACTGTGGCTGATTTCATGAGCCACTACATCAGCTAAAGACCTATCTCCTGCCTGTAGAAACAATACCAGTTTCCAGTACAAAGCAATAAAATTCATGATATTATACACTCTGTTACAAACAGTACCACATAAATAATACAAATTGTTACAGCAGCCACTAACATACTAATAGTCAGTAGGAAGATACTGTAATTGACAACACATTTGTACTGAAAATAATAAACGAGAAAATTTGGGAATTTAATCAGGGTGTACAATATTTATTTATTGATTCAAAAGGCTATACATACTCTAAACATACAGACATGCTATGGAAATGTATGGAAGAATTTAAAATTCCTAAAAAATTAATAAGTATGTGTAAAATATGTGTACAAAAGACAAGAAGTGCTGTTAGAATAGAAGGAAAACTGTCATCCTTTTTTGAAAATAAAACAGGATTGAAACAGGGTGACTCACTATCACCAATATTATTCATCTTAGCATTACAGAAAGTGATATAAAGTACAAAAATGGTTCCTAGTGGTATAAGGATTGGTAAACAACAATTGAATGTATTAGCGTATGCAGATGACATTGCATTAACTGGAAAAAATGAAACAGATATAAGACAACTTTTTGTAGGAAAAAAAAACACTGCCAGAAAGTTAGGACTACACATAAACCATGGAAAAACAAAATATATGATAGTGGAATGGAAAAACAGTTCAAAACAAAATAAAATAGGACAATTAACAATAAAAAAGTGTACATTTGAAAGAGTCAAAAATGTTTAAATATTTAGGTGTTATACTCAATGAAGATAACAATCATCAAATAGATTTACAAGAAAGAATAAAAAATGCTAACAAAACATACTTTATGCTATATAAAGCTCTTAGAAATAAAAATATATTTTAAAAACTAAAATTAAGACTGAAGAACACAATAATAGACAAAACTTTAACATATGCCTCAGAAACCTGGATACTAACAAACAGGGATAGAAAGCAAATAAACATTTTCAAAAGGAAAGTGTATAGAAGAATTTTAGGCCCAGTATATGAAAATGAAAAAGAAAACTGGAGAATATTAACCAATAAAGAAATTTATGCATTGGTTAAAAACTCCACTATAACAGAGACAATAAGGTTAAATAGATTACATTGGTTTGGGCATGTACAGAGAATGGAAGAAAACACGATTCCCAAAAAAGTATTATATATGAATTTGAAAACGAGGCTGAAGGGTAGACCAAGAAATAGATGGCAAGATGAAGTGAGGGAGGATGGAAGACTAGTTGGTGGAAAAGGGTGGAAGGAAAGGGTATATAACAGAGGGGACTGGAAGAAGCTCCAGAAAACGGCTAGGAATCGTCACATTCTGCAGCTCCCACACAAGCCAAGAGCACTGCACAGAGCTACTTCTTGTGCCATGCCAGTTTTGGAAGCTTGAAGATGGATTTATTTTGAACAGGGTCAGTAGATGATGGTTCATGAAAAAGTAAAGTAGTTTATCTCCAGACAACATATCAGCCATCATGAAAAACAGAGAATTATCTTGGTAGCTAAATGGTAATAATAAAAGAGAAAAATTTAAAGAAGAAAAATCTTTGCACTGTTGTTTCACAGGATAATACCATTTGGTAGTCTGGTATGAAGTCATACGAATTTAGATATACACCACATACAAATTTAAGGCAAAAGAAATCAAAATACCATTACTTTTATCAATGTAATATAAAGTTCATACATATATATACACATACATATATACATACATACATGCACGCACACTAAGTATAGTAGTACAACAGACCCAGCCTCACAATTTATGAAAACAGATGAGATTCTTTTATCCGTATCTGACTGTAACACCTATGTCTTTAGTAATAATAAATACTGTAATTACATATAGCACTACACCCCTCCTGCAGTCTATCTGACACATGCATTCCTGAAGACTGACATACAAGCCATAATCCTCAACCAAAACTGGTTTACCATGAGAAAAGTAACATAATGAAGGGAAGCAGACCAAATGATCAAAGAAACAGACAATATGATCAGTTAACTAAGTAACCAGCAAAACATACAGATAATTAGCTTTATTGTGACACAAATACAATACAATTTTCTTAAGATGCTCACACAACACACTTTCCTGCATAAACCATCTGCACTTTGCTGTTCACCACAACATATATCAGCTACATGTACTTGATTAACAAACACAAAGCTCCCACCAAAGCCACCCAACTCAAGAACAAAAAAACTGTAATTCAATAATGTATTTCTTTGGTTAATTTAAGCACTATTTCTTTTTTTTTTTATATATATATATTTCACTATGATACTGGAATGCATAAATTACATATATAGTACAATGTGTATGGCAGGTATCAAATTTCTGGGTTCTGCATATCATTTTGGAAGTTAAGTGTTTCAATAATCTGCCAGTCAAATGGTGATGCAAATCTACACCAGTTTTTAAAAAGAGGCTGGGCTTAGCAAGAAGCAGGTACTGAATGTGTTAACAGCACAAAGTTCCATTTGTTATAATGAAAGACATTAAATACATATTAAGAATAAGTTACTGAACTCTTTAACATACTTACCAACAGAGTTGGTGTAACAAAGGTAAGACAAGGATTCTCCATTCCTCCAAAGGGAAATGAGGGTGGCAGAACAAGCAAGTCATAAATTCCCCACACATATTCACCACAAATGCTCTCAGCAGCTAACAACATTTCTTCAGTCTGAAAACAACGTAACACAGTATTTATTAAGAGGTCACCAGGAGCTTAGCCACTCAAGAAATTCTGTTCTTTAAATGGGGTCTACAAACATTACAATGAGTTAAATAAATCCAGTCCACAACTCCCCACCCAGATTTCTTTGAGATGCATTTTAACTTTATCCTTCCACCTATGCCTAGGTCTTCCAAGAGGTCTCTCCCCTTCATGTTCCCTGATCAAATTTTGAATGCACTTCTGATATCCCCATATTGTGGCATCTCAGACATCACTCTAATTATTAAACAGTGATCACTACAAACCAAATTTCTGACTTTTTCAATGTTTTCATAGGTGTTTGTGGTTCATGGTTGATTAGATTTCAAATAATTATACATGTCTCCTCAGTTGTCAAAAAATCTTTTTTGCGACTCAAATACACAAGCAAAAGACACTGTTTTGTCACAGACTCTTTTCAGAACTTCCATACATTTCAATTGCAGTTTTGTGTGTGTGTGTGTGTGTGTGTGGCTAATCGGCTGCTCTAACTACCACACATTTTCTGGTAAGGATGATAAAAAATATCTTACCCAAAAGGGTTTAACAGGAACACTGTTTACCTGATTTGAACATGCATGCACTTCCCAGAACCATGAACTACCAACCTAAAAAATGTTTAGTCAACTGCAGAAGGAATACTGCATATACTACAAGTTCTGTCTCATTCTACTTTAACCAGATCTCATATATTACAATTACCCTACATAAACAATCATACCTCAGCAAATTCATGAACAGCCTTATCAACCACTTGTGCTTCTGACCAGACATGAGATCGTGGTCCCAATTTCCGTGACTCAAGACAACCCACAGCAATGGCAACCAAATAAACAGGGATAGTGACTGGTTGTTCAAACTTATGTAACTTCAGTCCAGTTGATGTTACAGTTGGCACACCTATTCTCCTTGCACTCATCAGCACTGTAAGTTCAGGCGGAGCTGTTATCTGTTCACAAAGAGAGTTCCCTTAAAAAATGCCATCATAAATGATTGATGGAATGGGAGTTTAAAATCCCATATACTTCTCAACATTCCATAAAGATTATCAGACAACATTAATCTGGACTTAAAAGATTGAATACTCACAAATCAAACTCAACTACATACTGTGTTCACCAACAAACAGAACAGTAACATATCCTAATGCTTAAATTCACAGAAAAAGATGTTTAATGGCAAGACAGATTTTTTCTCACAATCACACAATTCAATACAGTTCATACATGACAGGTACTTTTCAGGAACACATGTCCTACTCATCATTCACTTCCCTTTTGCTTTTACTCAATAATGGTTCTACACTATCATACAACAAGTACATATAAAACAAAGAATCGGTTGCCCTCATCATGTATAGTAACACAATCCACAACACTCAGAGAAATGACAGGAATGCATACCAGTAATGATGTAAACGTCTATTCTGGTTTGTAACATCGTTGCATAACCAAATATTTAGGAATCTATCATACAAAGTTGTGTCCTTTGCACAAAGTGTATGCAAAATGGGGATATCATATCCATCCAATGATTAATTTTTGACATTACCAACTAAATTTTTATAACATTTGGTACTTGGGTTCTGCAATGAAAAGATGGTGGGTGATCATTTTTGGTTCATACTGGTGAGTGGGATACAGAAGAGAGACTTGGTACTGTGGCCCAAATGACTCACTATACAAGATGGTAAAGCACCCATCAGCAGTTGGGCTCACTGTACCAGATGATACAGCATCCGCCAGCAGGGTAAAACCCAAGAACTGACAATACAAGCTGATTTGATATCATCTCACCGAGACTGCGCTGGTGTGGAACCTGGGCATTCACAGCGAGAAGTTGGTGACTCTATGTGCTATGACGAAACTCAATAAAGGTACTACTTTACACAAAGCTCAAACAGAATGAATTAAAAAAAAAAAAAAAGACATATAAAAAATGTGCATTAAGTGGAATAAATATCTCCTTCAGATCTGGAACTCTTATTTGAAACAACTGACATGGTAAGTACATAGTGAGACAGAAAGAAAATAATTAAGTATTCTATGCAGTACAGAAGTACATCTGTATTGTAATTAGCTTTGTAATACAAGATTTGTATCAGCAATACATAAACAGGTACAGCAGTGAAGCAGGCAAAATGACAAAGAGAGCACCACTTCTTTCAGTGCAACCTCTTTGCTATACAGCTGGTATCTCAGCCACCAAGCATAAGTGCTGCTGCAGCCACAAGTTCAAAATTATGACACACTAATTGGATTCAAGGGCAACATACAATACACACAGCATGAAACACAGAACTATAGGAAAAAAACCTTGTTAATTTGATATTGGTTAACTGAAAGTAGACAAGACTCCCAACTTAAAGTATAAATTTTTTTTTTTAAACTGGTTAATTGGAAATATGATCCATTTTTAACTTGAAGTTGCATTTCAACCCAGCATTAGCTTAAAATTTGGATTGATTAAAATTATTTTAGCATAGTTCAGGCTACTTCTTTTTAACTCTGAATGGTACTTAGCATATTCTAAAGCTCTTCCACCTACAAAAAAATGCAGATGAACTTGAGAGCATGGCCAGTCTGAATAGCAGGTCCTAGTGTGAGTCACAAGCATTCAGAGCTGTATGAGTGTATTATTGCTGTTTAGTACTTGTCCAGAAAAATAACCAAAACATTAGGGATGTGTCAATAACAGACATAATCAATAGAATGTTTTGCACAATATTCATTTTAGTCCATCTATCAATGTGAAACATAAGTACAAATAGGCAAAACTACTTGGAAAAGACAATGCTAAAAAACTAGAAGTGATATGGGCAACTGACAAACCAGACAGAAGTAAAAGTGAAATAGCACAAGCATATGGAATCCCATTCTCCAGTATACTGACATATCTAAAAAAAATCGGGATTCAGTTGAACAACACTAAATGATGGTGATGTGTCAAAACACAAGAACACATGTACTAAGCACAGTGATATGGAGACCAACGGTTTTGCATTTCTTGAGCCAAAAATACTGCAATGGATGATACAACATAAAAGTGAAGGCATGAAACTTAGATGCTTGAATGGATGGCTCTGGCATTTCAAGGAGTCATGGAACATAATACAGCAAGCCATGATCAGAAATGGCGCTACTGCATGCATTTATCAGCACAGTTGTGGCACTAAAACATGACAACAATCATCATACATGTTCCAAATGGCAATTTTAACATGTACAAAACTGCACTGTTTTACAATGCCCAACTGACAAGAGCACTGGTTTTAAATGGACAAAATGCCCAAGAGACAGAGGGAATAAGGAAGGCATACACACAATGTGCAAGTTCTTAATATGAGGCATGCACACCTGTGGCATTTGCAACCAAACACCATGAGTTTCATGCAACCATTTGACCAGGGGATCATCTACCACATGAAGAGCATACAATGAAATTGCCTTGTGTCCATTTTGTTACAAGAAATCGCTAGGCATGTTCCTCCAGTAAACAGCAGGAATTGGAACAATGCTGACCAAATGATCTCACCCCCCAGCAATCAAAAGACAAGCATGGAAAGCCCTAGCTGTGGGCACATGTCAACTGTAGGAGTCAAGATGGAGGAAATGCATTCACTTCTGCTGCACCCAGACTCTATTCTATCACTTCTGCTGTACCCAGACTCTATTCTATCACTTCTGCTGTACCCAGACTCTATTCTATCACTTCTGCTGTACCCAGACTCTATTATGGCAACTGTAGGAGGTGAGATGGAGGAGGTGCATTCACTTCTGCTGCACCCAGACTCTATTCTAAGTTCAAGTGACATTGACAAAAAAATTGGTGAAGTTATGAATGAACTTCATGATCTGGTATCAAAAGTATATAAGAACACTCTAAATGAAAGGTCAGTGGACTCACATGTTAAGAAACAATCAACCAAGAGCAAGGTTTGGCAAATGTGAATTGTTTGTAGGCGTGCGTCTTTATGTAAACTGTATTAAATTAGTAGTATGTATTTGAGTAAATAGAAGATAAAGGAAATCTATCACTTACATAAAAAACAATCATACTTTACAACACAGCAGTAGGACTTCCAACTACCCACCCAACAGATGTCATTTGAAAAATTGCATAATTCAGAACTCAATTTTGGGTCCTGAGCACCTACAATTAACAAGGTTGTACTGTAATATGTTGTGTATTTTAGAGTTTTATTCAGTAATGATGTGAACAATGAACACTAAACAGCATCAACATTAGATAAAGTATGGAAGTACAGTGCCTTTGAGCCTTTGCAGAATGATGTGGGGGGGGAAAAAGAAGCACTTGGACAGAAACCTGTCCCAGTACTACTTTGTCCACCACAAATCCCACACAGAATGCCTTGTGGTTCAAACCCACACCTCTTCAGTGAGAAGCCAGCAATTAACCATCTCAGCTATGGCATGGCCCATAACATGTTCATGATGTTCATGACTACACAATAAGAAATTACTACCCACTGTAAGAACTGGAGTCTAGATGGCTGAATATGCAAAAACATAAGACACTTGTTGGACAACAATTAAAAATTAATAAGAATGCTTTTGGGTGCCCCCGAAAACAGATTTATTTCAAGAGCATAGTTTAACATTAGTCTAGACTTACAGAACTGTACAACCTGCTGTTTTGCCAGAAATTAAGAAGTCTGAGGAAAGAAAATGATGAAAGTAAGTGAATATTCAGAGTACTGGCCTTAAACGAACTACAATTACAGACACTGCTTTCTGAACATACAAATTCTTGCAGTTTGCAGCTGCAGCATAATTTCAAGAGCTATACATACCTCAGCAGTATAAGTCACCTTCACAGAAGGCGTGTCTTGACAGGGAAACATGGAACGACAATGGATTGCCTAGAAATAATGTAAATACAATTATAAAAGATACATCTACTTCAATTACATTTATCAACTTCAGTGTGACTACATAGCTGTTTCAGTGTTAACAGTATTCATATTCTGTAGCTACAGTAAATGGCACAGTAAAACTATATAAAAGATGGGTGCAGAAACACTCATTCCATAACTCATTGGTTTGTAGACATCTGCTATTCAAAGAGTGCAACATATCCAGCCAGGTCAGTCTTACTTCTGTCCATGTCCATGTTCCAACTGTACAATGACTGTTTGCTTTCAATTTCATTGTTTACACTTTCCAAAATATAAGTTTCATTGTCATTACCACATTATGCATCAAGATTATAAAAACCGTATTGTCCCAGTCTTACTGTCACATTAAAACCCACACATACATCTTAATATGAATAATTATCATGGAAACAGTGCTTATATCAGTGTCCACACATTAGCATTCTATTATTCTTCACCATAATGAAGGAGTTTACAAGAATTCTCTTAGTGTGTTTTTAGATTACTTATCTTCCTTACAGATGAAAGCAGGCTTCTGAGATGCTGTGTGTGTTCACCCAATTAAAAATCTCAATAAACTGACCCATTCTCATTGGACTCAATTTGCCTGTGATACCAATGGTGGCTACCTTGTGATTTTTTTTTTATTTCTTACACTCAGTAACAACGTGTGCAGACATGGATTTGTGATAAGGGAACAAAATATAATTTAGAGACCTAACAATGTGTAAGATAATAGACCAGGAAAATTTGCATTTATTGAGGCACAGTTTTTGTGACCTGTTTTTTTAAAGACACATGACATTTCAAAAGCCATCTCTGTTTCCATTTTCAGGCAAAGAAACACCTAACCTGGTTGACCCCTTAGATTGAGCTATTCTCAATCACTGGGAACCATAGACACTATAACTTATTACATTATGCTCCTAAGAAGAAATCTAGTCCAGGGGTAGTAAAAGGAAAATGATTATTGAAAAATTAAAAATAAACTACAAGGCTCAAAAACAAAAATTGGACCAATCCACACATTAAAAACCATAAAAAGAGCCACGAACTCAGACTGATCAGACCTCAGACACAACACAAAATCCATAACACAAATATTTAAATTTTCAACACCACTAACATCAACTGTGGAGAAAATTGTGAATCTTCATGGGCTCAAGTAAGTTTATAAACCAAGAAATACGAATGTAGTATTTAGTCGACGTGGATCATAATAGCTCGAAAGCACATCTCACCAGAAGTAAATGTGAAGGGTGTAAAAAGTGCTGTATATCCAATGCAGTGGATGGGACTGATTATGAAATTTTGTGGAATAAAGGTAAAGATGATGGGGATGTTATGAGTCAGTGTGAGGAAGACGAAGTTACTTACTGTGAAGATGGAGACAGTGACACTCATTGGTAAAGGTAGGTAGGAGTCTGGCATTCTTTGTGTATTAAGTGTATGAAATTAAGAGCAAAACATTTTTTCTTAGCAGAAGTTTTATTTTTAGGGGGGGTCATCTTAGATTTGGATAAATACCTTTTCCCTTGGCAAATGGGTTTTTTTTGGGGGGATCATGTTCGATTACAGTCATCTTGCATTCAGGTAAATATGGTGCTTACTCTGTCAAGCTGTCTTTCCAGGACTTCAGAATTTCAAAGCATGCATACTAATTAAAACTGTAATATTAAGATGTTCCTCATCAACTGAAAGTATTGGTACAAGAAAAGATGGGTTACATGGAAAATGTTAGAAAAAGAAGTAGGTAGATTTACAATATCCCTGAGTTTTTGAAAACATAATCTCAGCATGCGAACATGTGCTAGCTGACACAACCATTGTATTAGCACAACTTCAATCTGAGTCTGGTTAGGTGCCTTGAGTCATACGCAGGTGGTTTTGTGCACTTGTGAAATGTATTGTGGTGCACAATGAATGCTCATTCACAATACCTCTGGAAAGAATATCTCATGGACAAAATGTCACCACAAGTTTTGTAGGAAATATTCTGCATTAACAGAGCCACAAAAAATGCAATATTCAGAATATCCAAAAATTTTTGTGCAACATGTTCAGTGCAGGACAAAAATAAAATAGGAAATATCTGTTTTGTGTCACACGAGGCATGTTATACAGGTAACTATGAACATAGATAACCATATAACATGTCCGGTGTTTAAAAAATTCTCATGCAATTCATTAAGTATCTGTGTGTGGCCTTAAAGTTGGAGTGTGGAGTGCAGTAAGTGCATGCAAAATCAGAGCCCATGGTTTTTGAAGGAACAATACATCATGACCATTATGGCTGGTTAATTGTGACACCATTCCTCAGAGAACAAAAGAGGACAGAATATACAGCAAGTTTATGCGGGAGACTGCCATAGCATACACAACAACCTTTCTCACTGCACCAGAAGATCTATTCAGCAAACAGCTGGTTATTCCAAGACTGTGGCCTCCCAAATCTCCAGATTTGAAGAAATCCAACTACACTGCAACTACAAGACATAATAAATTGGGAAAAGCCACATTCTCTACAAGAATGGTGACAACATTTGAGAATAACTTGCTAATACCTCAAGATATATCTGTCATGTGTTAAGCAATGTCTGTACAAGATAAAAGGTTTGCTTAGGAGGAAGTGATCAGTGTTATGAAAATACTCTGAAATAAAGTAGGCTGAACTAAAGGGGAAAACAAACAGAAATTTCTGGCAGCTACAGGCTTCCTGCGCAGTGGGATTTATATGATGGTTTCAGTGTGCTCAAGAACACAATAAGAATACATCTTGTAGGATCTGCAAAATTTTTATGTTTAGCTTCAGTGGGTATTCCAGGACTAGAATCCGATGCAACAGGAAGGTAGGCTTCATTTTTGCATCAAGTTGTACTACATAAATTAAGAGTACTAAACGTTCCTGTCACTTACAATAATATTATTCAGTAGATCTTTCACTCCGTAACACACCTGCAAACTATGTTTCTGCATAATCATGCCACCTTCAGACATTATGTCTACAAACATTAACAGTGTGATGCAATTTAATCCATGGTAAAAATAAAATTAATGGATCTAAAACACAATCAGACATCCTTTAAGTTGCATAAAGTTCATTAAATCATGTAATTTCATTAGTATAACACATCAGTAATGGGCATCTCTATTTGGCTTTGCTCATCATCTTATACTTCTACTACACGCATTAAGAGTGAAAACATTTTACTCTACTGATAATATGAATGGTAAAATTTTTTGCACTCTCTACTAATATGTCAGTGGTTCATATACTGAATGTGCTTTCAATTTACAGATTATTTTCTCTAGTAAACTGTGCCAGTTACCGCCAAAATCATTCTTCTGAATTCCGTATATCAAAATAATAAAGTATAGGCATGTTAAACTGGTGTCTTTTTTAGTGACCCTGTCTGTGTACAGAGGAGTGGCAGAGGATCAGCCCAATGACACCATACTGGACATTCATTATCTTGTTAGAACCTTGTCATTGTCTTCTCAGCACAAGTAACAGGATGGTTAATGGATGATATAACCACAAGTTATTGGCAGGACATGGCTATTCACCTGACACTGACTGAAGAGATATGGATGCTTGCAGCCAGCAGTTTGTTCAGGAGACAGCCACTGCAAGGCACTAGCATTGACATCTGTCTCATAAAAGATACTGAGGATAAACCTGCAACAAGGGAAATACCATCACTGAAATTCGGAATACAGTCATACCAACACACCTCACAATGGCTAAATATCTATGGACGCTTCTGATAAACTGTCTGCTCCTGATTCAGCCACTGAAAAGCAGGAGATACATCAAAAGTGGCACAAACAAAGTTGCATCCTTAATGCAGCTACACATTGCTTATTTAAAACACATGATCTTAATAAGAAAACATAAAAGAAAATGGTACCAAGAATACTGTAAATATATTCTGAAAAAAAAAAATCTTCGGTACACCAAGGCTTTGTTTTATACTCATTTTGTTTTACACCTTCTGCTTCAAGACCCCTTACCGATTTACAGTACTTTCTATTTACACCCTCTCACTTTGAGTTTAATGCTCTTTGGCTGGTTTACTTCCAATTATTACTTGTTTTCTTATGGGAATATCACATTTGATTTACACCCACTTCTTCAGGAACATGACTTGGGCATACAACAAGGCTTTGGTGTATGTTAATTCTTCTTGCCATTGCATCCTTGTCTTGAGATTACCTGCTAAGTAGTCTATACAGTAAGCACTGACATTGTGACGTCCTCAATAGTGGGGGGGGATGTGCAACGCTAAAACTCAGGTTCTTCTAGTTGTACTTCCTCTAACCCAGTTAATACTTTTACACTTCTATTTTTACCTGCACACATAACATTCCATATACTGAGAACCAAGTGCCTACTTGGCAAAATCTCAAATAAAGTAAAGTCCTGCCTGGTCTTAATGCACCTGAAAATGCAATACCATTTTCACATCATCCCACCATATGACCTTATCCTGAAACTGTTTCACACCATAATTCTCTGAAACCCAATTTTCATATTATTTCTCCAACTATAACTTGATTTTTGAGTACACTTGTCTCTTGCATTTTTCAAAACAAGATTTCGTGTACAAATCTCATTTTACCCAAACACCACAAGGCCAACCCATCCCATCATCTTTCACTGAATCATCCTGACAACACTGAGTTCAGTTTACAAAACTTGTGCAATTCAATTCATCCTCATGTTCCTTTTTGATATATCAACTATTCTCCTAACCACCTTAACACCCCCAGTTTTGGTCTTCCTATCCCAGTCCACTACAAAATAGTTTATTCTTCACCAAACCAAGGGCACATAGGCAGTGCTGGAAAATAAAAGGCAAATTACAGAATGATTAACATTACTAATTACACAAATCAAATTACAGAAAGGCCATAAAATAAATAATGTAAATATTCAAATTATACACTATTCATCACATCAGTATACCACGGAAATTACAGAAAGCTGCTAAAAAAAATTACAAATGCTGACAAACATGTGATTTATGACCACATTAAAAGGAAGAGCAACCATGTTCTTATTACCACATACACACAAAATGAAGTCAGTAACTTATTAACCAAGTCCTCACAACAACCAAGTCAGAATTTCACAGAATTTATCATGCTTTCTACCTGCACACATAACATGCCACATGTTCCCAACCAGAAGTGTGATTGGTAAAATTTCCATCATCTTCCGTTTTTAAGTACACCTTCATTTCTACAGTTAAAATCATTTACATTCATATGTGACCATTACATTTTACTTCAGCATTTTATTTCAGTCAGCCCACAAACACACAGATACTTTTAGTCAATGAACCAGCAACAGATATGGTTCCTCACACTGAAGAAGACACTTCATTATATAAACAAACTATGCTGCATTATTGGAATAACAGTTTTGGGCTGAATACTACTGAATAATGAATGCAATAAGCTAAGAAGCATATTACCAAATAATCTATTAAACTAATAACTTACGAGGGTTGGAACTTTAATAGTGGCAACTATTTATTTACAACTGCTACAAAATAGATACATGTTTTGAAGTTTTACTGTCCTTCAATGTAGTCACCAGCATTGTGTACAACCCGTTGCCAGCGATGTGGAAGTCGT
>JGI20166J26741_10430003_pt1 | contig 16048 bp, 9 predicted proteins | sample TergutCu122P5_FD_26741 | JGI IMG/M metagenome (IMG submission 26741)
CTCCAGACGCTACATTTTAAATATTTATTCAACAAATATACATACTGAATATTTTAAACATGCTGCATAATCTCCATTTTTTTTTTCTCTTCAAAATGCCATTTATTTCATAATGCTACCTTTTTTGGTTCCTGTATTAGTCGCATTTTACCTACAGGATGTGGTAAAATTTAAATGTAAAATTCCGGCTCCAAAAGGTTAATATTCACATTGTCTTTCAGTACATTTCTGGTATAAGAAATTTTCCCACTTGAGAAGCGCATAAAGTTCATGATGCAATGTATTTTTCATGCATGTGATAAATTTTCCATATCAAAATCTTAAACACTTTTCCTGAGTTTACATTTGTTCAATCTGTTTCCAACATATAGAGTTGAAATGACTTATACAAACATACAGGTTAGTCTCTAAGGTCATTTCTGCATGTGCATTCAACACAGCAGCACGGTCCACTGTGTGGTGTGTGGGTGTAATGGAGTGTATTGTGACTGCAGCTATTTTATACTTTAATTTCAGTAATTCAGAGTATTACGTTCACAAAATTGATATACTCCTACATTTTACGTTTACTTCGCAATGCATATGTGTCTTGTAAAGTGATAATTACTGAATGCCCGATCAACATGGCTGCTACCACTCATCAAAAACCATTGTGCTAGCGAGATGTTACTGTGATCTGTGTTTAAAATCGCTTGTTGGATGCGTAAAATATTGAAATTTGGCTGCATATCCATAAGGTGTGGGGAAAACTACTCTGTGGCTCGGCATGGTTTCTGATCTGTAACTTGTGGCTGCTTCATATCAATGCTAATAGAAAACTGAATGCTTCAATGAGTTGAGTTTAAATTTGAATTAATCTTGACATTAAATTTTTTTCATTGATTTTGCCAATCACCTCCTTGAACATGGTCACATCACAAACAGGCATAAAAAGCAAACCACTTTCTATATCTGAAAAGCTGAATGTAATAATAAAAGAGAATGGTGTTATGAATGTGTCTGGCTGTGTGTGACACATAGAACAGTGTTATTCAACAGTTTATGTTGACTTTTCAACTTTGTACACATCTTGAATCTACCAACCCAGAATGCACAACCAAAGCTGTCATTTTTATGAAGCACAAGCTTGAGGCAGGGACTGAAAAATTATGAAAGTCTGATAAACTTAGCTGTGAAAAGCCCTACACATTGGACTATGTGTTTTGTGTATGTTGGGGACCAAATGAAAGTGTTAGTGCTTTTTTTTATGGTAACAGAATTCGTGTTCAAGATTTCAGTCATATTTTGCAGTCTATTAATCATAACTGGGATAATAATGTTACAAGGTGGTATGACCAGTGGGAATGAGACTCTAATAGCCATGTGAATGCTACATATTATGATGTTAATTTAAAGCATGTGTTTAATTTGAATGGTGGTCCAGCTCAGTATTGTTATTTTCACGGGGTGTCTTTGAACCTAACTCCCATGACAAACGAGGGATGCATATAATGACTGAATTATCACAACTGACAGTTAACAAAGGTAAAGTTCTCACTGTCTGTGCTATAAAGGCATATACAGGGAGCAGAGGTATAGCTGTACTTATTGCTGACCCCAGCACTGGATCTAGGTGAGCAGTCAAATTGACTTTTGCTGCGTTCTGAGTCGTTACTTAGTGCCAATTCAAGTAAGCAGAGTAATGGTTTAGAAGAAAGAGCCCATATAAATACCTGAAATTGATTCACAAACCTAAGAAGTCATGATGAACTCACACCAGGGAATTCAGTTTGATTGTGCTGTTACTGTGTTTGCTCAGCCTTTCCATTGAATGTGGTTTAACCTGAGTGTGTTCCACCACACTTAGCTTTTAATATACATGTTTTATTAGTGTCACAGAATGTAATTTTGTTTTAAGACTTAGAAGGGCTCTGCAACAAAAGAAGCTTGGGAAACACTGCAAAAAAAGCATTGCTGTGCTTCAGATTCTTGCAGACCCAGAGATGATACTCTTTTCTTGTGGCAGGTACATGCAGTTGTTGGTGTTTTATCAGATGATACAGATCCTATGGTCACTGTAATGAAGTTGGAAAAAGCTCCACAAGAAACATATGCTGACATTGGAGGTAGGTGAAAATTAGTTGATTTGAAGTCAGTTTTCCACTAGTTTGTGTTTGTGTTTATGCTGGTAATGTCATCTTCTGTGGGGGTGTGTAGCACACTGGAAAGCAACTTTATTCATTGCATTAATGAGTTGTGGCTTGAACCTTGAGGCAGTGAAATGATTTTTTGTTCCTGTGTTTTCCGTGGTTATACTTTCTTGCGCCTTTGAAAATTAACTGCAGAGTTCACACACACTTTCACTTTCAATTCATTGCATAATATATATTATTTACTGCTTCTTCATATTTTGGCCACAGAATTTGGCCATCTTCAGGGAGCTGCAAACTTCATAGACATATATAGCATATATTGCAAGTAGTCATATGTAAATTGTAAAATTTACTTATTGGTGTTGGCATACAATGTTAATAAAATGATGTCAGTCTGTAATTAGATATAATGTGAACACCATATTAAAATCATGATACAAATAAGATGTTAAAGTTACATTACTTGCTGTATCCATAAGTCTTTGTTGGTGATGTTATTGGAAGTGAAGGTTTCAGTTTATTGGACAGTTGCATAGAAGGTGTATAACATTAAATTTATGCTGTTGAAGTTAGCTTCCTTGACTGACTTCATGTTGTATTGTATTATCTTCACTATTTGCTGTGTAGGTTTGGATACGCAGATCCAAGAAATAAAGGAATCTGTGGAGCTTCCCCTCACACATCCAGAGTATTATGAGGAAATGGGCATTAAACCCCCCAAAGGAGTTATTCTCTATGGACCACCAGGTACTGGGAAAACATTGCTGGCCAAGGCAGTGGCTAACCAAACCTCAGCCACATTCCTGAGAGTTGTTGGATCTGAGCTAATACAGAAATATTTGGTGAGTTTGTGTGTAGCTATTGTACATCACACTTTAAATGTTATTTGGTATAGGTTATGGGCAGATTGTTCATTGGTAATGCATCTGGTGTTGTGTGTTCACACTGGATCTTGGCAATACTGGCCATCCTCACTTCAGATTTTTCATGCTCTTCCTCTGTCATTCCTCGTATGGTGTCGTCAGTATAATAACTTCAGAAGTTGGCTGTGATAATTGGTGTTCTTTACCATCCTTTGCAATTCATCCTACATGATCATTCTGTCTTTTCATTTGATGGTAAATAACAGTTGTAGTTGATAGTGCCATCTTTGACACATTGTGTTGTGGGCATTTAACCTTTGTTGTACTTGTGTACGTTAAATCATTTTTTGAAGGGAATGGCAGTGGGATTTGTGCACTATTATACTGATAACAAACTTTGGCATACACAAAGAACCAATTTTCTTCGATCCTGAGTGGCTCTTGAGAATACAAGCAGACCCACAGTTCTTGGAAATGGATGTTTTTGGTGTTGTAATATTAGTTGAGATGTTATTGTTTGTTTGTTTGAGTTTCAGAGTGGCTACATAGGACTGAATCCTTCTGTCTGTCTCTGTCTTTCTCACTCCCTGTATCTGTTTCACACTCTCAGAAAGACCATTACATAGGCACCCACACACAGTTGTTTCTGTTTAAGTATTTTATTCTACAGTGTAAATTTACAGATGTTTTGTATATACTAAGTGAATCAGTATTGCAAAATATTTAAGCTCTGCTTATCATGGCTACCACAAGGAAATTTTGAACTGCCAACATTGAAAGGGAGTTTTCTGTAGCCACTGATCCTGATGGATACAGCAGCCAGCTGAGTGATGAAGTGGGGTGCCTAAAGATGAAGAAAATAAAAAAGATCCACCACCTGGGAAAAGTGCTGGTGGGAACTTGATCCATGGACCTCCACAGGGAAGTAGCAGGGCTTGCTGGAGTTTCCACGGCCACCCTCAAGAACAAGGGCAGCACTCTTCTCAATGTGCTAATGTTGTATTTCACAGGAGTTTTTTTCTCTTCCTGTTGTGATAATGTGTGACTGCTCCTGTTCTTGGCTGTTAATGCACCAACTGGATATGACATAGCAGACAGTCTGGAGTACTGGTCTGTAGTTGAAGAATTACACACACACACACACACACATAGTTTTACAGCATTACCATGGAATGTGATCATTATTTTCACAAATTGCATGTCTTATAATGCCAGGAAACCTGGTAAAAACTGATAGAAGCTGAGAACACTTTTTGATATTTTCAGTGATTTGTTTCCTAAATTTTGTAATCTGTTGGAACATTTTGGTAGTGGATGAATTATTCAGAAATTATAAGGTTGAATAATTTTCAGATGATATATAACTACGAAGCATAAAAGTTTCTGCTTACAAACTAAAGATATTTGTGACGACAGGCTACACATATTTCGTGAAGGTCCGTCTTTGTAAAGACCCCAGGCTGCAGCTGACAAAACGACAGCGACACATGCAAATGGGAAATATTGTACCTAGAAGGTGAAAGGGGTTGTGTATAAATAATAATTTGTGGACAGTTTCTTTTAATATACTGTTTTGTGTGATGATGTGGCTAATAGGAGAAATAAACTGTTGTGGTATTGTTCTGCCAAACCAAGAGGTTGTGTCATGTGACCTTGGATTTAAAACACTAAAAATGAAACTGAGTGACGTATGAGCCAGAATCGGGGAATTCTGTGTTCAGTTGTATGGAAGGACAGATAAGAAGTGTAAGTACGTGACACACATGCACTGACCACCACTGGAAAGATGTTTTAAAGTTGAACATAGCAAAGCTATTTTGGAAAGGTACAGTGTGCACGTGGGTGACCACATGGCACATAGCTTCTCAGTCAGCATACAGTCAAGTGGACAAAAGCTGTTCTTTTGTCTTTAGGATTTGTCTATTTCAAATAGCTGGACCATGTTTTTCATATTGTGGTACTAAGAATTTTCATAGAGGTTGCAGAATCCACTCAGTGAGAAATGTTGTTGAAGAAGCAGGACAATTGGAGCAAACTCACTGTTTAAGACAAGAAAGACCGACACCTGCAACGACAAATAGATTGACTTACACTGAGGAGCAGTGATCAGTGGCTGAGAAGCAGTAATCACCTGAGAAGTCAATGTGTTCTGCATGTGGATCAAGTTTGAAGCAATGTTTTGTGAGTGGAGTGAGACTGTGTGTTATTTGATTGAAAGACTACCACACTAAACTTTTGGTGTGAAATGTTCTGGAGCAGGGGGAGAAAATTTTTACTAAAACTTCAGTAAAAGCTGTATGCAGTAGTCCCTCAGTCATCTGGATTTTAGGTGTGAAGGTGGTCCACGTGACATGGGATCTGGACTACTGTTGGGTTATTTTTTCACTGTCTCTTCACTATACAGTATAATGGTGCAATAAGAGAGAACTGGGATACTTCTAAGAGCATGTACTTTCTTTGGAGGAGGTAAATGACTTGTCTCTTCCCTCTTCACCCATGTCACTTTTCACAGTGTCCATTTTCTCAGACTTTTTGTGGGTGGACGAGACCATTGCCCAGATCACGTGGGGGGAAGACCAGACTATTTTCTGTCTGAAATTGCCCAGATCATTTGGGAACTGAACCACTGAGGTCAAGACCACTGTATTACTATATTCCCATTTTTATTATTACAAATAAAAGTTCAGCATTGGATTTTGTGTTTATGACATTAATTCTGTAGAAAGAGAACTGCCCTGGCATGATCTGTATAAATAGAATTGAGCTTGTGTTTACTTTGATTGTGTTTTGTTAGAGTGTGAGATCTTCGGTTTTTTGTGTTGCTGCTTAATTTTGTGAAAACCCCAAATTAAATCCCATTTTATAGAGCTGCTCAAGTGAGTTTTAAGTCCATTGCAGCAGGTTTCAGTGGTCTGCTGCTATAAGTGAACTGGCCATTCATACCTTTACTGTGGCTCTGATGTGCCATTCACTTGTACACTGGGGTGTATAATCACAAAGGAAGTACATATTGATAACAAATGGCTGCCCAAAACAGGTTAAATGCAACTGAAAGGCTATCATCATTCCATCCCTCAATGATGAGACAAAATGCAATTCACAGTGTGGTTGGGCGAGACATATTATTACCTGGTATGGTCCTTACCTGACATTTCCACACAGTGGATTTGACCTTTAAAAGACCTACATTTGCATATGCAAGTGCACATAAAAAACACTATCTAAAATTCATTTTATATATGTAGGCAAAGAGGAAATGTACTGCATTTGTAAGACATGCTGCATAGTCTCTGTTTTATTTTCCACAAAATGCCCTTTATTTCAGAAATTATCTTTTTCTGTTCAAATAGTATGTTTTATAAACCATATGCTGAAATTTAAATACCAACACAATGAAGTTTAATTACATGTGTACCATTTAAAATGTATGAAAGAAATTTCAGACTGTTGTCTCCCAGTCCTATCTCATATTATGATTGTATTAAGATTTTCACATTAGGAGGCCTTAACTGTAATAAGATTGTTGTGTAGCTTCCTCCATTTTGTGTGTCTGATACAGTTGAGAGCTGTGGTGACATGATACATGCAGTATGTATGATCCGTATTATCAAGTATGTAGCAGGATTACATCCGCAATGTCATCATTTTGCATGACAACCTTCAGTGTGAGTCTCACAAACCTTACAGCCCTCCTACCTACAGACGGTTTTCTGGTTTTTACATACCTGAGAAATTCACTGTTTTTATGTTCTTTTCCTTTACACACACACACCAGAAAATATTTAATTCAATACTAGTATGTGTATTTATAATCTGTCACCATAACAGGTTTCATGTTCTTAGTGTGGTCCAGCATCGTTGCTGTTAGTGACTTCATACTGATGATTAAATTGTGTAGGTTTTTGACAGTAGTGTATAACATTCAGAAACACTATTCTTTGGTATTTATCCACTATCTATTGTACAACTGAAGCACAGTATTTCAGAAGCTGGGTCTGCTTCTGTCCCCATGATAACTCTTTTGTGTTTTTGTAGGGAGATGGACCTAAGCTGGTAAGAGAACTGTTTAGAGTTGCAGAAGAGCATGCCCCTTCCATTGTATTTATTGATGAGATTGATGCTGTTGGAACCAAACGCTATGATTCAAATTCTGGTGGTGAGCGTGAAATACAGAGAACCATGTTGGAATTACTAAATCAATTGGATGGATTTGATTCTCGGGGAGATGTGAAGGTATGGAGTATAGTTATAAGAAATTACTGTCTTGTTCTTCACAGCTTATGCATTAATGATAAATTACAGACTCATCTATTAACATTGATATTAAAACTTTGTTTTATATTACGTAAATGATTCAAAGGTTGTGATGGCTACCAACCGAATAGAAACTTTGGATCCAGCCTTGATAAGACCTGGACGAATTGACAGGAAAATTGAGTTCCCACTCCCAGATGAGAAAACAAAACGTCGTATCTTTAACATCCATACATCGCGGATGACTTTGGCTGCAGATGTAAATCTGACAGAGCTTATTATGTCCAAGGATGATTTGTCTGGTGCTGATATTAAGGTGAGACTATTTACTTTTTGCTGTGCTACCCAAAGGGAAACTAAAGGTGAAGAGGTCTTCTTTTCTGTTTGTCAGAAATAGGTTAAAAAAATATCAGAGGCAAATTAAAGTTGTCCCTGTGCATGGTATGAAGGCATGTGTGGGACCAGAATTGTAGCTCCACTCATTCTTGACCTCGGCACTAGACAGAGGTGAGTAATCAGCCACACACTCCAGCCGCTTTACCCCAAGAGAAACGGCCCACATTATCCACTGATAAGGAGGGTGGGTGAACCGAGGCTGTTTCGAGAGGAGAAAAACATATAATTTGGTAATTACATTACTTGGTGTTTGTTTCACTTTATTTTTGTCACTGTTTCAGGCAATTTGTACAGAAGCAGGCCTGATGGCTCTGCGAGAAAGACGGATGAAGGTAACCAATGAAGATTTTAGGAAATCTAAGGAGAGTGTTCTTTATAGGAAGAAGGAAGGTACTCCTGAAGGTCTTTATTTGTAAAATGTTCAGAAAGGTTCTGCAGTTTTGAAAACTGTCTGCTTTCATTTTGAGGAAAAAATGCTGACAAGGTATAAATCTGTCATGAGCTTCATTCAATCTAAGTCTTCTAACTCAGCATTCAGAATTAATTAAGAATTCAACATTATTTTGGAAATAATGTTAATAAATTTATTGATTTGGTTTTGTTGATTATTGTACTTAAAACCATACTTTTTGTCCATTATCCACTGCCGACATCTCAAATATTGCAGTTATTCCGGTCATATTAAACACACATTTTCCATATTCTGTGAGTTACGGTCTTCACACACATTTATTTCTTACTCCATTCATGTAACAACTGAAAATTATCCTGTTTTATCCTTTCTATTGCATTATTTACATAACCTCTTTGATTAGCAATAATATCAGACAATGGTTTTATAGTGGAGAGTTCCTTGTTTTCCTCAAGGTTGGTAGGTTCTGTCTGACACAACTGACACATGCCTACCGATGTTTTCTCTAAAGCAGTCTTTAATGAGATGGCTGCAGATTCACTGTCTACCTGAGTATGATGAAGAACTGTGCTGCAAAAAAAGAATGAGTATCATTTAATTTGTCTTCTAGCATTTAAATGTGTATCCATTATTGCATGAGGTTATGATTCCTGCACAATAAAAGTGAATAAAGAAATTTATAATAAATTTAAATCTCCAAATAACTGTAACTGTAGTTAAAGTATGTAGATTGGAATGACTTGGGTATGTTGTAAGAATGGATGGTGAAAGGACAGTAAAAAAGTTACTCAAAGGCAAACCAGGAGGGAGAAAAAAGAGGGACCTAAGTTAAGGTAGATGGATGATGTCAAATTGGATTTGAGGAATATGGGTGTAAAAAGATGGAGAACAAGAGCTTTGGATGGAACAGAATGGGCATCTGTCATATGGGAAGCCAAGGCCAAACTCGGAGTTTTCTGGAGTGCTAAAGAAGAAAGGTTACATGAAATTTTTGTGGCTGTGAGTTTTGGATTTCTGTGTTATAGCACTGTGTAGTGTATAAGTGCTTATCAGTGTTTTTGAAGAACATACTGCCTACATCTCCAGTACTTTCTTCATGGTTGGCATGGATACCATTTAGCTGACCTGTTAATATCAGATGGCATGGTATTTGCTCCAGTCAGCATGTCAAAAGACCCAAAGGAAACTGGCCTGTGTGCAAGGAGATGGTGGCATTATGTCACTGACAGCCACGTACCAAACTGCACAATGTCGCAGCCCTAAGACCACAATATGACAGGGTACTAGTGTATCATACATACCCATCTTGAAGTTTTTACTTTCCTACAGTAGTGATGATGCTCAGGAAATTCCTCATACATGTATAGTTTTATAACTGCATATGAGTAGTAACTGACATAGTTGTGTTCTGGATTGCTGCTTAACTGCTTCTGTGTACTTATAAAGTGGAACACAATGATGCAGTGTTGGACAGAGCGTGTTTTCATACTGTATTCTCATAACACATTTTAGGGGAAATATACTGCACTACATGCTGGTAAGAGTGGGAAAGTTTCACATATCAGGCTCAGTGCTGGATGGAGAGGAAATGTGAAAACATATGCTGTTACTGAAGTGAAAGTACATAATGATAGTGGCACTGGAGTACACTTCATCTGATCATCTGTCTTTGGTGTGTTTAGTTGTTCACTGTTAATGTATCAGGAAGCTCAATTCTGTGCTGCAACAAAACTACTGAATTTATGACCCACTTAAAAGTACATTTGATGTTGATTTTGTTCCTGTACATTGGCACTGTGTGGAAGTGGATGATTTTGCTCTAGTTTTGGAGGTATATGCTGCCAGAACACTGGCAAAACACTCAACCAAATTCCACAGTTTCAAAACCCAAGAAGAGGATGAATATCAATACTGAACCAGCATGAGAGTCGTAAGTCAGTAGAGTATAGCTGTACAAGTTTGTGGGCTGCCAGATTGTGAAATGCATTTGGTATATGGAGGTGGTTTCTTGCACATCTATTCAAAATGACTCCACATCCCAGTCATGTTCATTTTGATGCCTTATAATACATGTTACTGATACAGCATTATGAAGTACAAAAGAGAAAAGTAAAAAAGAGTAAATCATCTGATATTCAAAATCAGGTTTGTCATAAATATAAGCCATATGCTTACCAAACAGCTTCACCTGCTGACACTTTACAATACGGTAAATGACACAGGCTGTTACTTATGCCACAAGAATTTGTACCCATGTTCTCATTTACTGTTAATTTTCTTTGTTATTTATATTAGTATATTCTCGTTTGTCAAGCCAATTGCTCTCCTCACCTTACAACTCCCTTTAAATAGCCCAGTGATGATGCAGCTTGATATCCTTCAGCATATCCTGTGTCAAAACCCTTCTGGAAAACTGCATCCCTTCCAGCTGCTGCCCCATCTCGAAAACCAGCCTGAAATTAACAGAGGCTTGTTATTTCATACAATTTTCCCTCTTTGCTGTGCAACATTCTTTGTGTTTCTTTGTATTTGCCATTGAATAAATACATCTTAGAGTTAATGAGACCACTGCTTCACATACTTCATTCCTGTAATGGCAATGTATAATTTTAATAATAGAAAGCATACAACATTCAAAAAATGGCAAAAGTTTGAGATAAAGAATAATAGAAATCATTGTTAAAGAGATACCTAACTTTTTAAAGCCTTGTGGTTACTTTACATACCACCAGGTTTACCATTAAAAAATTGTACATTGTGCTTACTTGTGTCTGTGGGTTTTATAGATCTCAGAACAATCAGCAACTTTGCATTGTACAACATTAACAGACTGGTTTTGTGTAACTGATGTAGAGAGAGTTACTGTGCATTAGACATTGAGTCCTTATATAAAAAAGACATGTTTCTTCTTTCATGGGTTAAAAAAGTTCATTTAAAGGTTTGTGTCTGTCTTACTGCACCAATGTTATGTTTGGTATGTTCCTGTGAGGGATGCCCGTGTTACTTGCAGTTTTTCTGGAGTACCTATGGGTGTGAGAACCTCACATCTTGCACTATAATTATTGCCAAGTTTTCATTGTCACTCATGTCTCTTTTATGTATTTACTGATGTTGGGAAACCATGCCTTGGAAGTGACTTGGGATTGGAAATAATTTCTCTCAAAAAAGCACAGAATATCCAGTTTGTAAGTAGTTTGAAGTTAATGACAGCCATGTGTTCAGTTTCTGAGTGAATTTGAGTTATGATGAATAGTTTACCTAAACTGTTTACTTGGTAGTAATAATTTTCCATTTGTCTATATATAAGGCATGTAGCATTGTAACAGATGGAGTTACTGGTAAGTACAATACCAAGCTGGCAAGTGGCAATGCTTCTGACATGGATTACAACATGACTGGTTCATACATCAGCTTGGGCACACTACTGACCCCTGTTAACACTTTTTTTTAAACCACTTACAAAGTCTAGCTAAAGTCTCACTGTGACATAGGACATAAGAGGTTGTTTAATTTTATTTTAGCACCTTTTGAAGATGGGTTTGTTTACTAGTCCAGATTGAATAGGTGACCCGTCAGGTAACAGACTTATAGAAAATATTCGTCAATCACACGTAAGGGTTAAAATCAACAAATTGCTCAGAATAAAGAAGATGAGAAAAAAATTCTTTCATCCACTTATCACAAAATCAATATGAGAAAATGACATCTATACACACCCCATTTACCCTTCAATATAAACCAATTAAATGTACAAATGATATTTCATTTGGATATATGTATTCCCTGAATATGGGCCCTTTGGACTGAAACATTTTGAAAAAAATCCCCTACATTAACACTACAACACTTTGTTGTGATTGAAAGATATTTTCTATAACTTTGTTGTTATAATCACAACTGTATGAACTGATTTCAGACCTGTCAGTGTCCTATAACTGGTATCACCTGGTTCCTGTTTGGCCCTAGTTCTCTTGACTGAAGATTCCCCAAGGAAGGAAACCATCTGGATATTTTTTTATCCTGGTATGGATTCCCAGCATTCTAGATTATCTCTGTAAATTTTGGTCCTTGACAGACCCTTTAGCAACCCTCTCCAAGATGCCACAGGTTGGCTGAAGTCCTTTTAATGGATATTCAGCTAAATCTACAGACTGATTCAAGTCCTATTAACTCTTTAAAGCAAGAAAAACAACAAGAAGCAAAGTGAAGATACTTTTCCATCCAGTGCTCCCTCGATAACAAAAATTGCATTGCTTTGTATTAGAGTACCCAGGCTTCACCCATTTGTTCGTCTAATTAGTGTAGTATTTAGATTAGTATGGAGCATTGGTAGGATACTGACAAGGGAAAACTTAAGTATTTGAGAAAAACCTATCCCAGTGCCACTTAGTTCATCACATATCTCACATGGACTAGCCTGAGTTCAAACCTGAGATTGGCAGCCACAATGACAAGACTGACTAACCATCTGAGATATGGCATGGCATAATTTGAGGTCAAACTGATCTAGGTAATATTCAAATATTCAGTTCTTGCCTCATGCACTGTGTGGGCACAACAGGGATTTATGTTAAAACTGGCTCTCAAAGGGTTAATAGATGTTCAGATCCAGTTCTTTGCAATGGAGCGGAAACCTGGTTTCCTTCAATTTTCCTGTGTCCTGTTACCCACCTTGGCTATACCTTGTTACATTTAGCCAGTTACTTTAGGAAGAGATGGCAATCCCAGATCAAACTGAGAGTTGATTTATTAGTTTCCAGTTGATTTGAATGTAGCCTGCCTATTAGATAGAATACAGATGTTTCTGTATATACTGTCTATACCTTCCGTAACATAAGCCTAAATTTCTCCTTGTGCCATGTCCGCACACCCCAACGTCAAGGCCTTCATTTATCTTGGACCTATCTGTATACCAGTTGCCCACTTCTCTCAGGTAGAAACCAGCTTTCCCGTTCATATCAGGCAGTTTGGCTCATTATTTTACCTTACAGGTATGTTAAGTCTTATTTTGTCCGCCACTGTTAGTATCACTACATGTGCATGCTGATCCTATAGGGATTTTGGTTTTAACTGTTCACTGTGGGTGAGTCTGTAAATTTCTAATTGTGCATTATCCTCATTTTTGGATGTAGCAGAAGGACTCACAGGAGCACCCCATATGCTGTGTGGGAATTCCAATTATACCCAGTCTTTGGCAATTTTTCAGTTTCATCCCTGCTGGTTTCGTATTTGATCCTAGGCCACAACACTGTAAGAACATTATTTATGAGCCTTATTACCATGGTGTACATTACAGTACCTTCAGTTTCACCACTTTTTCCTGAAATGAACCCACACAGTTCCTACGTGCTTCACTGCTACCTTGTATAGGTACTTCTTCCAATTCCTCGCCATACAGGCAGTTACTAGCAGCAACGTTCAATAAACCACAAATGAATAAATAAATAAAAAAAATATCACTGTCTTTTGGTTATAGTTAATGTTAGTACCTAACAGGTGCATGAATTCAGCCACTTGAAATTTTATTCTCTTTGGAGCTGTAACTTTGGTAAGACAATTAGGGTTGTATTCCTTTTTAGAAGTTGAATTTACCATGAAGTTTAATATTTTCATTTAATGTAAATCCATTTTTACAATCCTTGTAATTCTCTCAGACTGTGACATAAGTGATATAGCAGCAACTTTTTGTTGTAAAGGCACAGAATGTGGAGTTTCAACTGGGTTTCCTCATACATATGACATGTGGATGTCTCTGTACATGTGCATGTAGCTGAAAATGGGTACGGCAACGCGTGATTTCAAGCTTTCGCCGCGGTGTCAGAGGCCTTTGCTCTTCTGGGATGTTACGCGGCGATGACTGGCAGTTACCGACGTTTCGGGATCCCGAAACGTCGGTAACTACCAATCACCGCCGCGTAACATCGCACTAGAGAGAGGGTTTCGGTCATGCAAGTTTTTACAGGCATAAATTTGAACTAATGTCTTATTCATCTCACACTTCTCCCACAACCAACCGAATACAAATAATCTTCTAGTTGTTTACAAGAGCGGAAATGTCGAGGGTCAAAACATGTGCATACAGTAAAAAAAGGAGGGGCTTTTCAAATTTTACGTACATCACTAACTGTTGTACACATCTTTTTCCAAGCACCGACATCCACGTCACCACGATCATTTTCATTTTTGTTATCCATCACAGAACTCTACAATTAGCACGTGTTTCACAAGTACAGGTACACACATGTCACATTTTACTATGCTGTTACTGATAAATCTAATTATACAACCATAGACACAAACATATGATCTGAGCCATACACCAAAGCATGCAGCTGTCCTCAGATGACCGACTGGAATTCATGTGACGACAGTACGGCGCCGATCCATGGTACGGTGGCTCTGTGAAAATTCAGCGTGGTTTTCTGTCATCTGTGGCAGTTAAATGCTTTGACAGGTACATGGCAGAGGTTAGTTCCGATAACACGTTTTAAGTCAATTCAGATGTTTATTCATTTTGTGTCTTTAGTTACACAATGACTACAAACAAACGCGAAGACTCTGTTCCGAATGAAAATGTTGAAGCGTCAAGTTCGGAATCCAGTGAAGAGAGGTGAGCAGTTTACATTTATGTGCTGTTACAAAATATCTTTTTCTTTTTGTATATTTATAGAATTCCGTTTTACATGTTTGAAGCCTTGTAGCTTGGCAATGTTTTACAAAGATTCTAATGCTTTAAACTTTCTTTTTAAGAATTTTGGCCCTAGCCAAAGCTTCAGCCAAAGGCATATCTGATAAAGACATCCAGAATGAGATTCCTGACCTTCGTCCCGACCAACGTGCTAGCATCATCAATAGACTACTGGCACAGGTAATTTTATTTTGAAGTGAGTGAAGAGTTTCCAGAGAATGTACTGCTCTGTAGTTTAGTGGTAATGTAATTTTGCGCAGTTTATTCATTTAGACATGTGGGCCGGGTAGCATAGTCGGTATAGCGACTGCCTACGGGGTGGACGGTCCGGGGATCGAATCCCGGTGCGGCGAGATTTTCCGCATCAGCCCAGACCGGCCATGAGGCCCACCCAGCCTCCTGTACAATGGGTACCGGGTCTTTCCCGGGGGTAAGGTGCTGCCGGGGCGTGATGCTGACCCCTCACCCCCTTCGAGTGCAGAGGTCTAAAATAGAGTAGAGCTATACCTCTACTCTCCTTAAGGGCCTTTGTGGCCTGTGAAAGGGTGAAACCTACCAATTCATCTAGACATTCCGTTACCTTGCATGGATCCTAACAAGGTCAAAGAAACCGTATGGATATAGAATCAGTCAATATTATGCATCTGTGTACGCTTATAAAAAGCATTTGTCTAATTTACAATAAGTGATAAAAATTTGACTATTAATATGCAATATAATATAACAATTTTGCATTTGTGGACAATCATACATATATTTACCTAGAATTCATAAATTGAGTTAAAAACTTTATAAAATTTAATTATAAAATAAATTTACAAGGAACCAAGATCTTTAGACAGTTTTGAATTAAAATATTTATCCAGTGTGAAATGAGTTCGAAAGAAGAAACCCTCTCAAAGCAAGTCTAAATTGTTTCTCTTCACGAGACAAGTTTTCAGTGCTAGATGGTAAATGATTAACAACCTTTATTCCAAAATAGAAGGCTCCTTTTTGAAACTTTATTAATTTTGATGTAGGAGGATGTAAGTCAGTACCATGCCTAGTGTTAATACTGTGAGTCTCAATATGGGATTTACGAGGGATAGTCAAATGAAAACCTTAAATATTTTTTTTTAAATACTATTTATTGTGCAGAAGTGGTACAATCTTGCAGACACTTTGTGAAACTGGAGCACATCATGCACAATGTGGTGTGCTGAGCCATGACTAATCTTTAAACATGCTGCAATATCATTCAGTGTCACTCGGCGGTTTTCCATCACTATGGCTTCAACTGCTGCAATGTTCTGTGGAGTCACAA
>JGI20166J26741_10431114_pt1 | contig 16046 bp, 5 predicted proteins | sample TergutCu122P5_FD_26741 | JGI IMG/M metagenome (IMG submission 26741)
GCTGAGTGATCACATTTGCATTCTTTCGTACACTTTGAACCAATCTTCCTGCACCCACAGAGTTTGTTTTTACAAACACCCTTACATGAGCACTTCACATTACCATCAGAGTTTCTTTTCACTCCTCGCTCATTTTCAGTGCATAGAGTAAATCTATCACGCTTCAACTTCTGCAGCCTTTTGAAAATGGGTGTTTTCCGCCAGTCCGGGTCTAGATCATAGTTGTTTTGTATGATCCTAATCTTGAGTATTAACACAAACACATTGGGATGGCTTCTGTTAAATAAAATAGGTATGTCATATTATTGAAAAAAATTTATATTAAATTGTGGCATTCTTATTGAAGAATATATTTTTAAAGTTGTGTTACTAGTAAGTGAAATATCATTCCATTTCACCTGGTCTGACATAGATGCAGTTTCAGGAATCTTATAATGGCAGATTGCAGATAATGAGGTCTCATCTTCCTTTTAATTTTTCTGGAATAAGTGCAAGGAATACAACAGCTGACCTCAGAGGATATTTTAAAGCTTCATTATTATATTACATGTCTTTCATGTGGAGCAGGATATATAATTATTAACCAAGGCAGTAAGAGCTCTCATTTGTTGCTGTGGAACAAAATAAAGAACTACTGTACATTTTTATTTTTAAAATGTTATCTTTTGAAGAAAAACTATAACTGCCTTTGAATCTATTTATAAACAAAAGCAACAAATTTACAGAATTTAACCATGGTATTTGGTAGTAACAATCATGTTACTTCTTAAGTTCAACACACTTTGTTTGCCTTAAGGGCTTTGTTTTGGTGCAATATGAAGTAAGACATTTGTGTTTGTGTACAGGTTTGAAGTACATGTGTTAGTTTGCCACATACTACTCAACAAACATTCTCCTCTGAGGTAACAAATTAAATAAGCTTTACAATAATCCAGCTCTAATCCACAAAAATTAGATCTCCGTACCTAAAAATGTTGGTGTATTAAAATTTTCTGTCTGTTACACTGATCATATGTATGTGCTCCTAACATTATCTCAAACTTAAAACAGTGTAAAAATTGCCTGTGCATTGCAATGTATGATCCAGACAGATAATGTATGTATTTCTTATTACTTCTTAAACTAATGTTCATACATCATAATCCAAATTCATGAAACAGAGAAATGCATAGTATAGTACTTTAACTCAGAATTGAGTAGATGGTTATCTCTATGAAGTGAGAGTCATTTCTTTAAGAAAAGGGACTTGTAAGAAGTTTCTAACTATGGAATGCAAATATATCTCCATGAATTGAAGAATAATAGCTACGGGCCAAAAAAGGGTTTTGTTTTTCTTAAAGGAAATATATAAATACAGTGAAAGTCGGTTGTAACATCATTAAAGGGGCCGAATAAATTGTGTTGTTATAAACGAGTGTCGCTATAAGCGAGGTGTGTGGTACAGTGAAGGAAAAATATTTCAAGACAAAATACAGGCCTGCTGGCATATTACTTAATATTAATGTTAATGTTATGATCTATTTCAAATTTAAATTACAACTAAAATGTAGAAATAATAAAAATTACTTCTCTGTAATTGTAAATTTTCATACAGTTTTATGCTGAAAAATATATTAATTTAAAATTAAAATTTAGGAAGAACAAAAGTTACGATAAGAAGAGGACCATTCACCGGTACACTGTCATTTCTCTCTTGCAGTCAAAATCGCTTTAATCTTGAACTGTTCTGTTCAAACCTGCTAATAACTTTGGGTATGTTTTCCCAAATTGTTTGGATTGCACAATTTACAAGACCAAGTTCCCGACACACATCAGCTTTCTCTTTTCTATTTTCTATTTGTCTCATCACTTTAACTTTTCGTTCGATGCTCAAAACCTCCCCTTTATTCGTGACTGTAGCCATGTTATCACTACCAGTTATCTGTTAACTGCAGTAGCAGAAAAGTGGAGAGCATCTATATGCACAAATTACCATCGAGTTACTATTATCATTTTCCAGGCCTGGAAAGGCTGTATGATGGATTAATGAAATGTGTATGTATGTATGTACATATGCAGCTACCTGAAAGTGTAGAGGACAAGTAGATGGTAGAATTATCAAAATGGTCTATACTTCTTGGAAAATTATATTGGAACTGATGACTGGCATTGTCATGATATCCAAGGCAGATGCTCTTACATATGCTGTATTAAGCAAGGCAGAAAAACATGTGCCTTATGTGGAATTAGTTGGTACCACAGAATGTGTAACGCTATAGCCAAGGAGCCACACAAACTATGGTCATTATAATCGAGTTCAACTGTATATAGTATACAAGTGTACTATAACGGCAAACATTTTTATTTCTTGATAAAATAATCTCTTAAAATTTGGGATGGTTGAGGAAATTATGGCTCTATGACTTGTAGGTGAGATTGGATTATGAGATTTAATTTATTTAATCCACAGGAAACAAACTGTTATCCATACAGCACACATAATGTAAATCATCTCATTTCTTCTGTATCAAAACAAAATTGAGAAGCATAATTCAAACGAAAATTTTCATTGCAAAAGGAACTGATTGGAGGCTTGGTCATAAAATATGTCAGATATATTATTGCAGAGATTTAAAACGATGTAGATGTGACACATGAATGGGTTCTGTGAAGAATCCCAGTGAATATTTTTATACGGGAATAAACATAGCCTGTAGATAAAACTAATTGGCCAAGAAAAGTTATTAGTTTCCAGTTCATTAAATATAGAGCCTATTAATAATACTGATTACACCTACTCTCAGAATGCACTGAATGTAACTTAAGATTGGTGGGTGGTGCTAAGTCATAACAAACATGAATTCTGCAACACTGTCTTTAGTGAACAGGAATATGGTATCTTAATAAATAGTAATTTATGTTAGTCACATTTTTTCATGTAAATTGTTACACCACTTTTACATATGTATTTAAATAAGAACCATTTCATATTAGTTTTTATTGTAATGCAAAATATCTGTGTAAAATATTCCGTCACTACATGTAACAGTGGTGTTCAGTACATTGTCATAATTATGTTATGCCCACGGAAAGCCTGTGTTATTGTCACATTTTCTGCTAATGTTAAATTTTATGAAACTGGAAAAATAAGGATGTGGGGGACTTTACACATCCTATGACTGATGACACTAAGGTTGATTTCTGACACTAGGCTATTAAAAGATCAGAAAATTCGGAATAAAGATTTTTTCACTCTTACGTTTCCCTCCCCAGAAGAACTGCACAAATAAACTGCAGAATAGACAGAAAATCCTCAAGTTTAAAATTCACAAAATTGAAAATCCCTGATAGAAATTCTTCTAAATGTACAGACACTCTCCACATAGAAAAACCTTTAACAAATGACTGAAAACTGTTATCTAACCAGGAATTTGAGTCACAGATAGCATATACCATATTACTTCTCCAGAACTGCTTAGGATCCTAAGTAAGAGCCATCATTTGTAAGTAAATATAATTGTGCAAAACATTATGTCTTATACTACATACAGGATACATTTCTGAGAAAAATTACCAACTGTTCACAATATATTAAGTTTTCTTGTCAAGTGTTCCAGAAAGGTTTTCCCAAAAATATAACATTCTGAAGACAGACAGGTACAAATAATGATACTTAGTTTCTTCTTCATACAGAAAAACTAACACATTCCAAAGTATACACTGTGTCTGCAGTGCCTTTGGCATCAAAGAAGCATCTACTTTAGTTCCAGACAATTAGGTTATCTCCATCTGTCTCTCAGGTTAAAGGTTTAAGTTTTCTGAAATGTTGTACTATTTTGCCTGCTAAAGATGATATGGCATAACATTGCAGAAGACTTGAATCTCCAACAATACCACTGTTTGACCCTCAGTTTTTGCATACCACACTGGTTATTGCTGAAGGTTACAAAAGTGTTAAAAATGAGAATGGAGCACCATTGAAAACAAAGGATGTTATTCGATCGTCATCAAGGTGTGGAGTACATAGAGTCTTGTAAGATGTGCATTTGTAATCTTTGTCTTTTTGCAGTTGTCCACGACTGTTTGAATAGCACAGTCAATACAGTGACTATGCTCAGGACTGGATGAAAGAATGCACTCTGTACAAACTGGTCTAGATCCCATTGAGACACCTTTCCACTGTGTAGTAAGAGGCTCTTTCTTTGGATGCAAAGCAGCCAGCCCATGAAACTAAGCACTGAGCTCATGCTAGTGCCAAGGTTAAGAATGTGTGGAACTATGCTTCCACCTCCTTATATTTTTTTACACGAGTACAAATTTAACTTAATCTTTACACCCAAGAAAGGCCGTCATATATGTATGGTTCACCAAACAGTGGTTAGTATCCACATTCATTTGACCAGTTACATGGAAGGTTGCTATCTTGATGAAAGGTTATTACTGAAGCATTATTACTGCTCCATGTAGTCATGGGATAATTTGTATTATAATATTGCTATCTGAAAATTGAAGGGAATGTCAATAGTTTTGCTGACCAGGAAATGTTTTAAGCAGCAACAAATAAATTACTATGGATTTTGGTCTGTTGTACTAGGAAGTAAAGAGACTTCAAACTGAACATGAAGTATTTCCTTTATCCTCACTGTTAGCAGAATGTACATTTTTTGGGTGTTTCAGTCTGCCCATGATGACATTTTAGAACTTCTTCAATGATAGTGTGGACATTATTATTTCTTGGATATAAAGTTGCTGAATTAATGTAGCATGAAGGGTCGTTAATTTATCTGCCAGCTACTGTTTACCGCTTCCTGTCAACTTACTGATTATATCAACATATCCAACTCAGCTGACTGCCCACACACACATGCAAAAGTAGGAGCAGAACATGACAAACAGTAGCTGTCAAAGTAAATAAAAGAATATTGTAGAATAAAATACATATACGTGATCTCTCTCTCTGAACACACACACACACACACATGTAATTAGTTAAGCAGTGCTCATAAGCTGTTCTGGAATGGTGATGATATTAATACTTAACTATGCATTGTAACTCTTTCTATGCTAGGTATGAGATATCTCACTTAGCAGAAATGACTGGCCTGATTGAATTAATTTTAGGTTTAAGAAGATGCCTGAAATAAATATTGCCTGCCATATCTCAGTGCTTGAAAATAGCTGTTCATTGCTTCATCACTGATTAGTGTACCAGTGTAAATGCATAATTAATACAGAATTTATATATCTGGTCATTGTGGAAGAGTGACTAAACTCTGAATTTTGAGTTTCTCATACTGATAGTTTGTGCATATTACAAATTACTTTGTGAATATCATTCAAATCTGTTGGAATATAATTTCTGTTATAATTATAAGAAAAACTCCAATTTGTGGGTCACATTAAATTACCCTGGTAGGCCTACTATTTATTCTTGTTCTCCATGATTGCCAGTGGTATTTTTAGAGTGAATGCCACTGATATATGTTATTTGAAAGTTTTGGTGTGAAAGCATTGCAAGTCACATTTTGTTAAAGATTTTCTGTGCTAAGGTGCAAATGATTAAAAAACAGCAGAATGTGTAATCAGTCTGACAAAATGGGAAAGGGCAGATATGATATAATTAATATTTTTTCCCCCCTCCCTAATGATCTTGACACTCTGTGAATGAAGCACTGTTGTATGAAAGACTGTTGTGACTTGTAATGATCATGTGTTTCAGCTGTTTTAATTCCTGTGTTACAATAAAGTGTATATTGTATGTTTCTCAAAAGAATATACTTAATGGGCACATCACATTTATGCTAAATGACATCTCTCAGAAGTATCTTGTATAGCATAATGTTCAACAATTTGAAACGGGGTAGATGAGATAAAGATCTAGGAGATGTAACAGGTAGATCATATTCATGCTCAAGAATGTTCCAGCACTAAGTTACCATGATGGGTGCTAATTTGACTGAACCCCACCATCAGTATTTGGATGTTGTCTTGGGAGTTCAATTAAGGTTATGTAACAATATTGTATTTTGCATCATTGTTCCAGTGTTAATTTGTCCATTCATAACTTTTGTGATGAATTTGCATGCAACATCTTGTATACATGTATGTACTGGATGAAGAATGTTGTTATCATATTTTATGTATTCATCAATTGTGATAATAGTATAATGAGCATTGCCAAATGAAAGATACCATTGCTTGGTGTTTGGTAGTCCAGTGCCTTCAAGGTGATATTCTGCAAGTTTCATTTCCCTAGTCAGGTTTTCTTACAGCAAATACTTGCAAAATATAGAAGAATTAGTGGAGGCTTATTTGTCAGTAAAGTGACTAGGCTACAGTCTGGATGACCAAGGAATCATGGTTTGATTCCTAGCAGGTGCAAGAGAATATTTCTCTTCTCCAAAGCATTCACACCAGCTGTGGGGCCACCCAGGGTACCAGGGTTTTTTTTCCCCTAAGGAGAAGAAGGGCAAAATAGCAGGGCATGACGTTGACCAATGATCACCTCTGCTGCCAAAGTTAGGAATGTGTGGAGCTATACCTCCAGTCCCTATATGCCTTCACTGCATGCAAAGGGACAACTTTGCTTGTTGGAAGCTTATTGCTGCTTGTCCTGTGGTGTCCTTATAACAAATAGCAGCCAACTTCTAGATTATTATTAATATATGTAGACCCAGGTTCATGAGGCCTGTACTATCTTTGTAGTCTGGTCTTTTTCACGAAATACACAGAAAACAGGGTCAGTTTATAATATTATGGTTCCAGGCTGTGGAATTTGGTTACAGAAGCATTCTAATGTCAATGTGTTAAGTTTCAGTTAGTCAGATATTGTGACATATATGTAAGATGCTTTACTATTCACAGTGTTTTCTACATTAAACAAGTAAGGAAATGAAGGCTCAAGTCAACAGGTAAATAGTTACTAAAGGTTCAGAGTATCATAGTGCCTTCTTCTTAAGGGTCAAATAATCCAAGTCTAGTTGAGCCTTCTTGAACTTTTTAATCTTGACAATGAACGTACTTCAAGACTTCTCAAATGGTTGACCCTGAAGATGAAGGTACTGCAGCAGTCCAAGATTTCTTGAACTGTCTGACGCTGCAGATGAAGGCACTATAGCAGTCAATGACTTCTTGAAATATTTGACTGTGAAGATGAAGGCACTATAGCAGTCCAAGACTTCTTGAACTGGTTGACTCTGAAGATGAAGGCCCTACAACAGTCCGACACTTCTTGAACTGTTCGACTGTGAAGATGAAGGCACTACAGCAGTTCCATGACTTCCTGAACTGTTTTACCATGAAGAAGAAGGCACTACAGCAGTCCAGAAGTTTGACAACATTCCACAAGACTTGAATCTTCAGCAACACTACTGTGAGAATCTCAAATATTTGGTTTGGAAATGTACACAAAAGATAACAATTCTGGTGATTTCACTCTTTTATTACCTCAGTATGTCCAATCTGTGAATGCTGTCATGAATAACATAAAAGCAGGTGGAGTCAATAGTGCTAAAAGATGGACAGCTATAAAATATGTTTTATTTTCTCCATAGGTTATTTTCAAATAATTTTTGTTCCAGTAAATATTTAGCATACAATGTGTGAGGTACTTGTACTGCCACTGCTGTCAACCCATCCATTACCACTGTAACATTACATGCTTGTAGCTAGAAGAACACATTTTTGTCCGTACAAATAGTCACTTTTAAAATCTTGACATAGTCCTTCTGGACAAATTCTGGACTGCCAAACTGCAACAAGTTCAATACATGGTGAGGTACCGCATTATTTTGAAATGAATTTACATAAGCATTTTTCAAATAATAATCCCCAAGGCACTAATGATTTAGTTTTAGCACACAGACAACTTTCATGTAAATCACATAAATGTTTAGTGTTAATAGTCATTTTATGTAATTTAAATCAACTGATAAGGACCACAGTCCAACAGCAAAATTTATTATTGTTTATATCATAATACATATGTACTTGTAAAAGCTGTGAATAACTGCAGTGTTGACATTCATATGAGTTTCTTGTATGTCAAATCCTTATATGCTTGGAGAAAACCCATATATCAGCTGTATTAAATTTTTAAAGAAGCAAATATGATTTAGCATTCTAGAAGCATAAAATTAAGTGTTTCATGTTTGATCATCAAAAGACTTTGTTAATGAGCATGGATTATTTGTACAGTTTTGCATTCAAGAAATTTTGTATGTGTTTTCATAATAACAAATTGTTATTTTATGCTTAATTTGTGGCAGCCCCACTGTAATGCAAAGCATGGGTTCATTGGCAGTGGACTGTGAAGGTTTAAGGTACAAAGTAACTTGCCTAGTGTAGTCCTATCTGTCCATGAAGCCAGTGTTCAGTGTGGACACCACTGCAATGGAGACAAATTTATATGCAATGCTATGTCCTCTTGAGAAAATATCACACATCCACATTAGCACATAATTCACCACATGTTGGCATTCAACTGTTAACTCCTCCATATTTGGAAACACTCTACCTGCTTTATATCTGAGCCAGGTTATTTACTATTTTGACCGAGAAATTTCACGCCGTCCCTCATAGTCTAGTGGTCAGTGCTGGAGTATGTTTCAGATGCACTACTACTGCCTCCTTTCAGCCTTTCACACATGTTTCCTCAAGGCACGGACATCCCAGGTTCTTTTCAGTAGTGGGTTACATGCCCAGAAATCCATGTGTATGCAGACCAAATGAATTTGGTATTGGTAACAGTAGTAAAGTATAGCCTGTCAGACATAAAAAAAAATTGATTTCTCTTGCAGTAATATAAAATTTGTTTTTTAGCCACGTATTTACCTTCAAAGCTGGCCTACATACAAAGCATTCCAAATAAGTGAGAGATTTAATTTAACTCAATGACACCAGGTAACAGTCAGTCACACAACGATAATGGCTGACAGGGTCATTGGCCACAGGTCTAATAATTCAGGTGTGCTAGCTAATGTAAAAAAATTGTTGCCTAAAATGCTCAGGTGAGTGTGTTGAATACCCTGACCTTAAGAGCCGATATATAATTGGTCCCTCGTTCTACAACTCTTAGTAAAGCGTGCATATAATTGTTGCCGCATAAAAGTACATAGCAACTTTCCTGTTTATAAATTCCAGCAATTCATTAACAAGTATGATGAAGTCAGAAATAAGCAAAGACTAAGAAAGTTGTGTAAAGAAAAACCAACTTGATGCACAACATATTCCTAGTATATTTTGTCACCCTCTACAAGTTTCGGGCATATCTAGGCCCATCATCAGGAGGTACAACCGCATGTATACAACAACTGGTACTTATTATTCTTTTTAGATGACTACCAGAACAACAGATAGTCATCTAAAAAGAATAATAAGTACCAATTGTTGTATACATATGGTTATACCTCCTGGTGATGGGCCTAGATATGCCCGAAACATGTAGACGTTGACAAAATATACTAAGAATAAGTTGTGCAGCAAGTTGGTTTTTCTTTACACAGTTGTATTGAGATGCACGGTCAACAAAACATAAAAAACTAATAAAGTTGTTAAATGATGGCCAATCAGTTTGTTCAGGAAGTCATGCAAGACAATGTAGTGTCACCTAATATGCATTCTAGCTACATAATCAACATGTTTCTGTAACTTCCTGTATTTACCAGTCGATAAGTATTGTCAGAACAAGTGACAAGCAGTTTGACCTCATATGTGAGGAACTGTATTTGAACTTCCCCATTTTGCAAAAATTTGCTGACTCCCAGTCATGTTCATTTTCTCCATCAAAACTTCCAATTTCCTGTACCTTTACTTTTCACTCACATAGGTCTAGTAAAGGTAAAGGTAAAGGTGAAGTTAGTCTTTACATGAACATCCCCTTTGGTGTAAAACTCAAATGTATAAATAAGCTTTCAGTCACACATAACTTACTCGTTTTTGAATGTTTATTACCTGGCAACTAGTTTCAACCTTGTGACTGATCTCTACTCAAGGTCAAAACTATTTGCCAGATAATAAACATTTCCAAAACAGTGAGTTATTTATGACTGAAAACTTTGTTATACACAGTAAAGGTAAAGGTAAAGTTCACCCTACAGCAGGCCATGAAGGCCCAGAGGGGGAGTAGAGGTAATGCTCTAGTCTTTCTTTATCCTCAGTGCTAGATGGTGATCCCCAGTCTTTGAATCTGGTGTCTCCACAACACTATGTTGATGAGAATTATTATATTGTTATCACAGATATTTTGAGAAGATATAATTTTAATCTTTTTTATAAATACAGATTTAATATATGCGCAGGAAACAGTTGCTGATATTGAAGGCAGGATAGCTTCAGGATTTGACTGTCTTTCCTACTTTGTCTTTTGTTTGTATAAAGAATTTGTTCTGCATAGGTTTTCCTTACTGTCTCAGCAGTTTAATTCCCATAATTTTTCCTCACATAATTATTGTGTTCTGGTACAGAACCATCAAATTCATTAGTAAATAAATATCATCCCTAAGCTTACCAATACTTGGTCAGACCACGTGACATCTATGTTTGATGAAGCTCTGCCCTTATTTTGTAGAAGTTTGTATTGATTACTACTTGCCACTAACATTTAATAACAATAATTACCAGGAACATTGATTATTTTCATGAGTTGCTTCTGAACACTTTTTGACTGTCTTAAATATGTAACATGTACTGCATTATCATACAGTTTTTGAAGTAAAATTGGAGGCAATCCATTAAGGATTGACTGAGTCATATGACTATAATACTTGTTTTAAGATTAAATAAATTCCAGTCAAACAAAATGCTTTAAAGGAGCTGGAACAGTGTAGTCAGTATGGTGCTTAGTCTATTGGCTGGAGGGTCCGCGGTTTGAAGCCCAGTAGCCACGAGAGATTTTTCTCCATAACGTCCAGACTGGCTGTGGGATCCATCCAGCCTCCTATTCAATGAGCACTGGTGTTCTTTCCTGGGGTAAAGCTTCTAGGCCATGAAGTTAACCACTCATCTCCACCACTTGCTGAGGTTAAGAATAAGTGCACTGTACTTCTACTCCCTATATGCCTTCATGGCATGGACAGTGAAAACTTTACCTTTTTACAAAATGCTTTGATCCCTGCTGTTAAAGATTAATTGCTAAAACTATGGAGCCCCTACAAAGGACATTGTTTATACTGTTATTTAATAATGGTGCACCACCTTCAACACAGAACCAGAAAGTTGACCTGCCTACTTTAGATTATAAAGAAACAAAGGATTTTCACAAATAAGAATTTTCTCTTTCATTATGTAAAAACATGTAATAATTCTACATTGATGCTAGTTTTGTTTACAAACAAAATGTTTCTTCATACTAAAATACACATCAACTAGAACATGATCTAAATTACCACATGTAGCATTCATTAATATAAACAGTACATAAATCAGTTTCACTGTGTTTATTTAAAGCTTGAAGTGAAAGAAATGAAATGTTAAAAAACAAACATAAGAATATCAAACTGAATCCTCAGTTCTTGGAACATGCACGTCAAATGTAACAGATGACATTACCACTTCACATTATGTAAACTGCCTTCACAGAAGTCCACGAAACTCTCTGTAAACACCACTGAATTATTTCCAAGCAGTAACACTTTGGTGTAGGCAAAGTGAAAGGAAACTCTAACATAAATAACTGAATAACAGCTCAATTTATAATGCAGCTGGTTCCAGGAAGAATAGCAAGGATTTTAGTCATGATATGAGCATTGAAATTTTTCACTACCATATTACATTCATACTTTCTGCACCATGGGTATTAGAAGGGCTTTCTTTAGGTGTAAATAAAGGAATAACTACAGTCTTAACTTAACGCCTTAAAAATACAAATAGTATGCACAGTTACATTTGTCCTTCAAAGGAATGAAGAACATTTTGACATTATTACAGGAAATATAGCCATTCTTTAAAGTGGGTATTCTAGAAATGAACTGAACTTTCCTCATCTCTGTTACAAATACATTGGCTCATTGGCTCCTGTTTTCCCTGTACACACACTTAAACCATATTGTCTCATTTAAGGTTCTTTCAGCATGAAACTGGAAGCCTAAAGATCATAATCCATTACTGGTGAGCAAATATTTTGACTTTGATATAAAATATACTTGGCAAACAAATGGTAGGAAGAAAGTTATTGTTACTTTCATCTTATTCCCAAACATGACCTGCATGTGATTACTGCACTGTCATTCTTACTGTCAATTTACATAGAATTATAATCCCAGTATATAATGATTTCTGTGATCAAGAGAAAGTGTCCATTATTACACAGAAAAACTGGATGTGGCAGACCAAAAGTGGTGCATGTTTTGAGATACACCATATCACTCAATAGCAAGTTATGATATCCTGCTTAAAGAAAACCCTTTGTGATAAAAAATAATGTCTAACATTGGCATGTAATCTTGTATCAAATACTATCACAATTTGACACGTATATAGAAATTAAACTACAATCCTATCAGGGAATTTCTCTAAAACATGAACATGATTGTCATAGGTTTTATTTTATAACATGAATTTTCAAACACTTAAAAAAAATTTAAAGCAATCCTATTCGAAAATATTGCAGGAGATTTTGCAGGTAAATTAACCTTCTTGACTACTGTTGTTGCACATTTCCAATAATTAAATTTAATAGTATTCCTGTATATTTCTCCTTCCTTACATGTACTTAATAATAAATGGCCTAAAAAGGTTAGGTTACCATGCCTAGATAGGGTTACTATTAATCAAGCTCTAACAAATACATCTGACAGTATTCTGATTTACTGAGTAACACACATTGTTTAGGCAATGATACTCAAGAATACTAAACACCTTGTAGTTTATGAAAATAATTCATAAATATTGAATTCAGTTTCAGTCAAATATCAAACATTTCAAGTCTTCTAAAGAATATAAAATTGGTTATAATCTGCAGATCATGAAGAAATTCAGCATACAAGTCATGGCACTGTGATCCCCTAAACTTCAACATTTCTTCATGCTCTTACATCAGCAAACCATGTCAGCAGCCACTTAAACATTTGAAGTGGTGCATTCACATGCAGTAAGTCTGTGACATACACACTTTCAAAGTTACGTGGATTCATAGATAAACAGATGCATTCCTACTACTTTTTTATTTAAACACTTTAGGCACTTTAACCCCTGTAGACAATAGTACTCATACAGACCAACCCTGAGACCCACCTAACCTCCTGCAGAACAGGTACCATGTCTTTCCCGTGGATAAAGCTGGTGGGCATATTGCTGACCAACCACCCCCTTCTAGTGACAAGCTTGCAAGTGGGTGCAAGTGCAAGTGTGACATATATATAAATGTGTGTGTGTGTTTATGTGTGTTATTTTTGTGTCATTGAAACTGTTTTCTATTCAATTTTCATAATTTTAGGCTATTTATTTTAGCCTCATCATATCATGTTTTTCAACTTACATAGAAATCTGTGGAACGAATTAACATGCTAGTCACGGTCTCACTGTACAGTAATTTTAAATTCCTACAGTTGCAGCATTATAAAATTTGTAAATTCCCTTAAACTTTTAGTATGTGAGGCTCACAATATAAATGCTGAACACAAAAGCTGGAAATTACATTCTAAGAAAACTGCTCATAGCTGGTCCATGATGAATGCAATTTTTATTTGAGGTATTTAATGCCTGATTGCAGAGACAGATGATGTTGGGGTAAATTATATAAGCAGGCAAGAGGTCTCTTAAGTGGTGACAGGTACCTGAATTTCCTCACGCCAACCCCTGTCTTTATGTATAAGCATAAAGTTCATACCGAGGATCCACAAACCTTAGGCACCACCACATAAAATTTAGTCACCTGGAGAAGCTGGCGCCAGGATTTGTGCACTACTGGGCTACAGTGTAAAGATGATAACTGCTTCTATGGAATGCTGATGCCAAGACTGCAAAAAGATTCACTTACCTTCTTGTTATATGCCTTCATGACATGATGCTTGGGCTCAGATTTTAATTTACCTTTTGAAGAGTAACTACTAATTTAAACTAATTTCAAAACATATGAAAATTGAATTTAATGTTATCCTCAGAAATAACACATTTTGCTTTAATAAAACAAAGAATTATGGAAACAATGCAGAAGTTTCTTGTGCTTTTCACACAGCCCACAGAACATTTAAAATAATATAGAAGTCACTCATTGTTAAGCAGAAGCAAAATAAATATATAAAGCTTGGATATTTGGAGTAACAAAGACACATAAATCCTGTAATTTGTTTTCACTCTAATACATGTGGCACTACAGGCACTGTGCTGTATACAGTTTGGTTTACAATGTCACATTTCCTCTAGTTCATCAATCATGCATGGTAAGTGTTGCTGAATCAGTTCAGTTCCATTTATTTCTGAGCCTGTTGCATAAAATGTTTGCTATATCTAAATGAGAGGCCATGTTTTTGTATAAATTACCACTGATTGAAACACATTGCTTCTAAATGTGTCTAAAATGTATTTTAAGGTGTGTAAATATACATATATATATATATACATATATAAATACAGGGATAAAGATATATTTAAATATATTTCACTCCACATTGGAGAAATATATTGCTACCCCACAAGTATGTACATTATTTATTAAGAACACTTTGTACAGTGCTATTTGTTTTTGGGTGGAGTTTAAACCTTGATTGTGAACAAAATGGTGAGTGAATTTTTGATGATCTTTTTCTTACAAATGTATTTTTTTGTGATTGGAGTTATATTATTAATGGTGTTTCACACTACAGATTTTTCTTGGATAAACTGAATGCTCGTTTTAGGAGAAAATTATCCAATAGTATCTATCTTAATCTTTGTTGTTGCTTACATAGTCTGTAATTTTTTAAAAATAATATTACTATTATAAATATGTATATTAAATGTGCATCACTATATTTGCAAGTATTGATACTGATGTGTCATTTCTTATCCCCGATCTCTATATACCCTAATACACAAGTTTATATACCGTGGACTTGTTAATGTGTGATTCACATTTTCCACCCAAAATTTTGCAGGTGATGGTTATGTTAATTCCAATTTCTGAGGACAGAAGAAATGTGTTGAATTGTTTATATGCTACCACTAGCAACAACATTTCAATACCCCATAGCTACAGAGGTATTTTTCTGTCACCAGGACATTCAAATCTTCCACCTATGACTACTGTATTTTAGGTGCTCCATTAATAAATATTGGGTTACACTAATTCTAGAAATAATGGTTACTATGCCTCAATAACACAAAATTTTGCTTTCCCTTAATATTTACCTAATACATATAAGTTCACCAAACGCACAACAATAGCTCAGAAACTAATTATTTACAGCTATTTCTCACACATGTGTTACTGCATACTGATACATACATTCAACAATTAGTACAGACTTCTTCATGGATTTCATTTAATTACATCACTGTCAGAGAAACAACAAAACAAAACAGTGATACATCAGAAATGATTTGAAAATTATTTTCCACTGTCACTTTCCTTGATTTAACTAGAATTTTATTATTAAAGTAGGGGCAATTTATTTATTTATTTATTCATTCCTTCATTCCTTCATTTGGTATTTATTTATTCACATGTATGGCACAACTTACAGAAACTGTAAAAGTTTAACATTTCTTCACAGGCCAGTGAAATTTCTTGTCTGCAGCCCAAATTTTGAAAAAAACAATGCTCTACTGCATATGGTATAGGTGAGTAAATTGCTTTGGTAATATTATGTTTAGAAGAGAATGCATGAAGGACTGTGGAATATTTCTGTGCCAAAGATAGCTTACATAGCATAAAGACACAGTATACGGCTTTCTCTGTTACAAAGTGACATAATTTGGTACAGGTGTAGCTCAGCTGATAACAAATCTGCAATAATAGTAATAATATGGCAGAGATTATTTGCACCTTATAATTCATTCATTCATTCATTCATTCATTTATTTTCATTCTGTTGATCCATACAAGGTTTAAATAACCCTTAGGATATAGAACATGTCATAAAAAATAGGTT
>JGI20166J26741_10432225_pt1 | contig 16044 bp, 5 predicted proteins | sample TergutCu122P5_FD_26741 | JGI IMG/M metagenome (IMG submission 26741)
CCCCCCCCACTCCTAGAAATCATGCAGGGACTGGTTTCTTCTTCACTGTATTAAGATTCTATTTAGATTTATTCAACCCAACATAAACATTCCGATCTTAAAAAAACACATAACAGAACACTACTGCACAGAGCCCCTGGTATCCACAGGTTTGAATAAAACATTATCTTCTGGGATGTTATGCTATGTAGTCTGGTAGTAAATTATCAGCATTTAGGCAAAACCTGCTGCCTCCACATTCAGGATAGAAAAAAAATTTGCTAAAGATGGAAGGCTGTTGGTTCTTCTAAAACGTTTGTACCTAGCAGACCTAGACGTCACATCAAATGAAACCATAATGATACTACTAGGTTACAGACATGAAAATTACAAATTCATATGAATGTGAAGCAACTACAAATAAATAACAGACCATTTTCTGAGAGTCACGTATGATTTCAATTGTGCAGTAAAGCAAAGCGGCTGCAGTGTTGGACACAATCACTAACACAATTTAAATTTGTTTGGATCCTTAAGTGCAGTTGCTGCATTTGTCCAACAAAGCTCATCTCAATCTGATGCAGCAACAAGTTTATTGTGACATGCAAGTTTGGATTTTTTATTTTTTTCAGAATCGTACACGTTCACTAAGTGGGGGAAGGGTAGCGGGTAACTAAGGTCTGATGAATGCTACGTCCTACAGCCGAGGAAATAAAAGCTACTAGCATACGTATTATATAATAAGTTTATTTTATGTAAAAACAGAACGAATTCGGAACACAAAACTCGTGTGGTGCTGTTTATGCTTCATGTCGTAACTGCCTATCTATCGTCACAAACTTCGAATACATATTTTGCCATACGCTATCACATATCCGTACTTCTCAATTCCGTAACATTAGGGATGTGCGAACTTGTGAAGTGGGAGCGATATTAACAACACTCAACCGAAGGACTTGTAATGACGCATGGTAGTGAATTTTCAAAGTATTATGAGACCCTTTAATGGAAACTAAAAGAATAACGTGAGGGCTGCACGAATTATCCTTTCGCTCTTTCGTCCTGTGAACTGAATTGAAACCGGAATGAGAAAGTTTCAATGTTGAAATGTCCTTACCCCATTTTTCAATGAACGTTCCTTTGTATTTCTCCGGTAATTTCAACTCACGTACATACGGCCGAACCAATACACCACCCACTCTGCTCAACCATGCCATTTCCTTACCCACCTTACCTACCACAGATCATCGTTATAATCTGTGATCGTTACCTACCACAGTTCATCTTTACCTACCACCATATATAATATGTGCCTACCACTGTTTATCTTTACTTACCACCACAGACCGGTGCCTACCAACACGGATTACAATTCCTACCACTGATAAACTGTGACTGGTCCTGTTTCCAAGCACCATGATATAGTGCTCCTGATGATGGAGGCAAAGAGCGTCCGAAACATGTAGAGCATACTTGTAGTTGTTAATAAACACAATACTGCCAGAGCTGCATCTTGTTGGTTTATTATATTATATTATACCCGATACACAGTCTTTGATTAAACGCCCCCCCCCCCAAACCGCCACACACGCGCGCGTGCGCACGCACGCACACACATTACCATGGATCAGAGCACTAGCCATGGATTGCAGCCATTATTACATTAGGATGAACATTGGAATTTACGACATCCAAAAAATGTTACAGCTTTTCTCTGTCATTTTGTCTACATATCCTAATGTTTACCCATACAAAAAGATGACAAAACAGGTGCATATTATTAAAAAATTAGACCAAAATATACACACACTTCAATGTTTTAATTTACAAAACTCCTACATGTTTCGGTCTTCACTGGCCCATCGTCAGGGAACGCAGTTGTACAAAACAATGACGAGGCCGTGCAATAATCTCCAATAAATGGAACTATGATGAGATCATCAATGTATGATTTACAGACGCCAATGTGTATACTGAAATTATAAAATGTTAAATTATAAAAGGTATAAAAACGTAAAATATTCGGTTGTTACAATTACATGTATAAAGTGGTTAAAAAGCTATAGCCGCTCCATTCGTTGGTTGAAATACACGTACATCATTTAAAAATTCCAAACGGGGAAAGTTCAGGCATTCTAAGCAGCCAATCATTTCTGTAGACATGCAAAAGATCCTACTGAGAAATATCAGAAATTAATTAATCAAACATTACAGAAATGCAATAAAATTGTACATAAACACGGATAAAGTATTAGATTCAAAGGAAACCTTCACCCCCAATACTGAAAACACAACTTAAAATACTTACATTAGATATTCTTATTCACTTGTATTCAGCAATATCAGGACACCATCTACAAAGTGGCTACGATTCTTGTTGGAGTATTAAATGAATACCTTATGCTTATTAACCAGTATAACATCTCTAATTCAATTAATTTGGCAAACGATCTAACAAATCTTAGAATTAACAAAATCCATAAATTCTTCACATACAATATACGTAAAATACCTTTTTGTTAATATCCCTTTCGAAGAGGTACTAAATATTTCAAAATCTTATTCAAACTAAGAAACATCGAACTACAATTAATACACCAAATTTTACCTGATATAAACCTTCTTCTCACATAACTATTTTCCATTTTTAAATTATGTGTTTCAACGAACGAAAGCAGTGGCCATGGGTTCACCAATTTCGAGTATAATGGCCGAAATATTTATAAAAGTTTATGATGACAAATATATAAAGCTTTTTTTTAAGTAACAACATAACGCTCTATGCACATTATGTAGAAGACATCCTGATTGTATATGATTCAACAAAGGTCGTTGCTGAAATCATCTCGAACATGAACCAAAATAGACAAAAACATTTCACTTAGTCCAACATACGAAGATAACGGACAAACATAAATTTTAGATTCAATACTCATACGAAAGGAATCCAAGACTGATATTGACATGTGTACCGTTAACCCACTAACACCGATACAACTATCAATTTATTCTCAAACCATCCCACAGAACAAAATGGCTGCATACAGATATTATATCAAAATTATATCACACGCATGCACTCACTTCCTCTCTCAATTGAGCGAAAAAAAAGGACAATAATGCAACACATAACAAAAGCCAATAATTTTCCAACTACACTAACACAAAACTAAACTCACATTTACAACAAAGGTTACACAACCCTGACCGAGATAGCAATACAACCCAAAACTCGGAATCTTGGATGACATTTACATATTATAGTCCATTAGGACACAAGATTATCAGTTTATTTAAAAAGATCGAAGTAAGAACTACCTTCCAAGTACCAACACTACGTATTATTTTACAAAACCAAAAATAAACCATAACACGGACTAATATTTGAATAGTGGGATTTACGAACTCACATGTGCTACACGTAACATTTATGTTGGGAAAACAAGTCGTAGTCTAAAACGTAGGTACCAAAAACAGGTGAGATATACAAAACAGAAAGGCGCACAATCAACATACACCTTACATATTTTAAATAACAAATATGAATATGGACCTATCAATAATACTATGTGCTTACTCAATCAAGTTAACAAAGGCCCATTACCAATACCCTTTGAATAGTTTTATATGCAATCGCATTATAATCACAACATAATGGTTCCGGAACAATACACAGGAGAACGTAACCCGATTTAGCAGCTGAACTTCATATTAAGTCACCCCAAAAGGCTATCTAGAACCGTACGCCTGTCTTCCAACCTAAATCCCACACCTTAATACCGTGAACACACTTCAACTTCTATAGGCTGCTCCAATTATTGGTATGTACTGCAACTATCGTTCTATGTGCTATAATATTTGTATTTAACTTTTATGGAATGTATATTATAATCCTTGTATTTTAACCTAGCCTATACCCACTTTATACTTGCAATTGTAACGACCTAATATTTTACATTTTTATCCTTTTGATAATTTAACTTTTTGTAATTAAATATTTTATATTTTCAGTGTACACATCGGCCTCTGTAAATAATACATTGATTATCTCAACACATTTCCGTTTATTGGAGATTATAGTATGGCCTCGTGTATGTTTTGTACAACTGCATTCCCTGACGATGGGGCGTGAAGCCCGCGACATGTAGGAGTTCTGTAAATTAAAACATTAAAGTGTGCGCAGTTTTATGTGTAATTTGGAATAATTATATTACAAGGCACGTAATGAAAATTGTAAAAGAATGGTGCCGGTGTTTCCTGCAATAGTTGATTGTTTTCAGTTTTCTACGCATATACACGAATAAGATACAAAATTAGATTTTTTGCGTCTGTTTAATGTAAAATTGTACCTCCACTTAATTAAGCACCAAATAATTAAATTATATAGAGCAATGGCGGTGCAATTCCCGCAGTCATAATCCCCTCACATTCATCCTCGTGTCTCTGTCACTTCATTCCGTGACGCAGACACTAGCACAGAACATTTACTGTCACATCCTGTGAAAATAGTACTCTCTGAAATGAATTAGGGTCCGTGTGATAATCCCTCATCAGTAGTATTGTGCCCTATATCGCCTATGCTAATTTAGCTTTGAGGTGAGACATCCCCGTTGTGTGCTGTAAACATAAATACAATGTAAATAATAGTCAAAACACAACAAAGATTTATTGCTACTGCAGGTGTACAAGTATAGTGACTATAACAGCTACATGTTTCGGCCATTTCTAGTGGCCATCATCAGGCTGTATAATCCTAGTCTCTAGAGCTTATGTACATTATGTCAACTAGACTATGCATGATGATGAGATCTCAGTCATCCTAGTATATAGTAGGTTATATTCGGTTATATTAGTTTTCTATACAATAGATTGAACTACGTTGCGAAATATTTCGGGTCGGTTTCCAGACCGACCCGGAATATTTCACAACGTGGTTCAATCCACTGCATAGTAAAACTAGTGTAACCTAATAATATAATAGGACGATTGAGATTTCATAATCACACATAGTCTAGTTGGCATAATGTACATAAGCACTAGAGACTAGGATTATACAGCCTGATGATGGCCACTAGAAAGGGCCGAAACATGTAGCTGTTATAGTTGCTATATTTGTGCACCTGCAGTAGCAGTAAAACTTAGTTGTGTTTTGACTATTATTTACATTGTATTTACGCTAATTTAGGTTCTAAGCATGAATGGATAAATGAATGAATGAATGAATGAATAAATAAATAAATAAATATGGTAGAAAGAAACGTTGGTCAAAAATTTTATTTTCTAATTAACTTTATTTTAAAATGTTGGCAGCGGTGAGAGACTAAAAGGTGTAAAATCAATGCACGATCATTCAAAGAAAATGTTCAAGACAGCGAGGTGATTTAATAATATAATTTCTATAATTTGAATTTGAAAAACTTTGTTGTTCATTGCAAATGACAAATGAAATTACGATAGACACGAACGTACGACGTAAGGCATTTGTATACACGGAAATTTGCTTCCTGTCGTCTGAAAATGTGTACCTCTATCCACGTTTTCCCGTAGCCCATTGACGTCTGTTGAAGTAGGCGTGGCTAGTAGCAACCAGGCAGGTGAGGGCGGAGAGTTTGTTTAGCGACGCATATCGGAAAAAAATTAATGTGATGTCTTTTTGTACACTGTTATTTGCCGAGAGTTTGAAACTAGATAGTGGAGTGTGACAATTATGAAGCGCAAGAGTCTCAAGTAATGTGAAATTCAGTGCCAGAGTTAAAAATAGTTGGAATTAATGGCGGGGAATAGCACATCAGTGTTGTTGGTTACTGCCAACGTAGGATCAATTTTTGAAGATGTATGTACAACTGATTGTTTTGATTTTTATTTGTTTAAGGTACAGCTTTATTTTAAGTTTTGTAATTTTTGTAATGAGTTCTACTAGTAAACAGCTGCAGTTGCACGAATGGGTATGTTGATCAAGCTGCCCCTTACCTGTGAGCTCTGAATCATAAGCCTTTTGATTGTGGGCTTACTCAAAGGCCTGTGAAGTCAGAAAAATCCATCGTAACTAATTTTGTGGTGCGCAGGCCTTGGAAGCATGTAATAGGTCAGTTTACCGTCGATGTAACGAACTCGTATTTAGTAGATCACGGATTTAAGTGACCAATTTTGGGGCAGGACTTTATCGCGACTACCGAACCAGACCAGGGGAGACCGCAGAAGTTCGGTAAATATTCGCGAATTGTGGGAAATACTGGACTGGTTGTAGAAGAGAGAATTCCAGTAGACGGGATCGGGAGCATTCTTGATCTTATGCCTAATGCTGTAGTTATTATCAGCATTACTTGTCAGTTGTAAGATACTTGCATAAAACATATAAGAGTTTACAGGAACGTGAAAACACTTCAGCCTTACATCCAGGTAATTTTGCCTTCTTACTGAATGCAGGAAATTGACGTAACACCTACTTCGTGAGTCAGATTGATTATATGTAAAGCGCTATGAAATAACATTCGGGAGCAAAATTGATGATAATAGTAAAATCTCTGCATTTTAACCTAATGGAAGACATCTTGTTGTGTTTGTGGTATATTTCATCGATAAATTAGTTACTGTCAAACACAACTGTATATTTCTTACGTAACAGTGAGCTGCATGTACATTTTTCAGTCTTAACAGACCATCACCAGGCTGTGTATAAAAATTTGATGAAGAAAGAAACAGTAAAGGTAAAAGGTAAAGTTCACCCTAGAACAGACCACAGAGGTCCAGAGGGTGAGTAGAAGTATAGCTGTACTCTTTAACCTGGTCACTGAATGGGGGTGGGTGATCAGAGCCATGCCCTGGTTGCTTTACCCACAAGAAAGACCTGGTAGTCATTCTGTAGGAGGCCAAGTGGGCCCCAGGGCTGGTTTGGATGGGTGTGGGAAATCTTGCCCCCCACCAGGATTCGATCCTGGACCTTCTAACCTGTAGTGAGTCACTATACGTACTACCTGCTATCCTGGCCTAGAAAGTAACAGTAGAAACACAGTACGTATACTTCAAGTGAGATCTCAAATTTTTTAAAATTTATGAGTTGTGTATGAATGCTTTTATTAGTAATGTAGCTTATTAAAGCTGTCTGTTTTAAGATTTACTGTTCTAAATCTCTAAAAATATCAAGTATCAGTTATTTTTCATGAGCCTTGAGATAATGTTATAGTTTAACTTGTTAAAATTAAAATTAATGGCAAAAATGATGATTGTAAGTTGTCTTGAACATTTTATGCTTGGATATACATGTAGGGTGTAATTTTCTCTTTCATTCACTGTAGTTTCCATTGAGGGATGTGGATGTGGCTTGTTTTATGTTGTTGCTTACAATTGACATACCTTTACTTTTGTATTTTACTTGTAATCTTGTCAAAATATTGTTATTCTCTGTTTGCCATTTTGAATTTTTTGTAGGAAGGTTGATTTTTAATATGATCATTTTTCTGATGTTCCTTTCTCTTTTTGACACACACACGTGAACTTAGAACTTTGTATTTTCCTCAAAAGAAGATAAGTATTTGTTGGAAGAAGAGTGAATTGTAGAGAAATTTCAAGTATCTGCTATTAATGAAGGAAACAAGTACCACTTTATCAATCTTTTTATAAAGACAGAATGAGTATGTTGTGTGCTGTAACAGTAATAGAAGCTCCATATATTTACCAACACTTACGCACCACACTTTATGTACTAAGTCACATATTAGTCACTGCTGTGACACATTTTGGTGTCTACTGACACCATCTTCAGTGATCCCTGTCTAACTGATAATTCTTTGCAACACATCAAGTGATTATAAGCACTTGTTGACCATTTGTTATAAGATTGTAGTTTTATAAGCACAGATGCACAACTTTGAGTATCATTGCAGTTCCTTCACTAAAGTGTATATCAGTGTCTATTGAAACAGTTAAAAGTTAAACCACAAGTGCACATCTTTTTAATACTCTTGAAGTTCCTCAGTCATAAAAATTTGTAGTGAAATATTTAAACGTTAAAACACTTAAGAACACCTAAAATGTTGATGTTGAAAATCAGCCGCATGTGGAATTTGGACGCAATGGCATCTGTTTTAATAACATCTTTTGTATCTTTTGGAGATATCATGTACTGTCCCAAACTGGATGTATTCTGACAATGCATAATGTGTGTGCTGTGCAGAAATGTGGAGAAACTTGCATTTAGTAGGAAGCCGTGGTTATGTATGTGATGTTGATTTATAGGTATTGTGTTTTTTTTAAGTAAATAGCCTGATACTAAATTGGAAGTTTTGATTATAAAATCAGTATAGAAGCTATGGAATATCATATAATATTAAAGTGGGGAATGAGGATGGATGGTAAGCTTACCTGATGGGTTGAGAAGCTTTTGTTTTGGTTAAGGATTTTGATTGAACTGATGGAAGTGCTGTGTGAGTTGCAGGGTCAGTGCCTGTTGTTTTGATGAGTCTAGCTGGAATAAAATTCTGAATATGGCATTTGTTTGTATTTTATGATCATTGACATAATTAGGCAAAATGAAATGTCACCCTTCTGAGTATTTTTGTTTTTCTGTATTACCTGATGATGGCCTTTTCCAGCCAAAGCATATTGTAACCAAGTTATATGTGTGTAATAAACATCATTAGTTGTGACTGGTGGTTCTGTCCTTTTATCATTGTCTGTTATCACAGTGGAATGAATAAAGTTAAGATTAGGGCCTATTAACAGTTGTAAGAAGTAAAAGTATTCTGACTAATAAGCAGTGGGATCAGATCCTGTGATCATCCATGCACAAAACAGGCATGCTAAATCATGAGGTCAATTGCATGTAATTGTTGGATTGTAAAGTCATGCTTCTTCAAAAAGGCAAAGGTAAAATTCATCCTAGAACAGGCTATCAAAGCATGGAGGAGGAGTAGACGTATAACTCTACCCTTTCTTTAGCCTTAGCACTAAATGGGGGTGGGTGGTCAACACCATGCCCAGGCCAGTTTACCGCCAGGAGAGGGACCTGGTACCCATTTTACAGTAGGTTGGGTGGGCACCAGGGCCAGTCTAAGTGGGAGTTGAAAATCTCATGCCCAATGGGATTTGATCTCTGGAACTTCCAGCCTGTAGCGGTCACTATACCAACTACGCTTAAATATAACATTAACAACAACAGATTTCTAAGCATGGAAGTTTTCAGTATTGGATTAAAATTTACGAATTCTGTCCAGAACCCTGTGTTAATTGTGTAGAATAATGTATTAATGGTTTTACTTTACAGCCTTCTGTGATGTTAAAAGTATGGACTGAAGAATTTTTGTCTGTAAGTATGGCTGTAAATTAATAATATGAATGTGATTATTTTGTGATTAATGCATGAGATTAAATGTAAAGTTGTCCTTGTGTTTAGACACCACACCCTGAATATATATTTGTCACTACAAGTTCCATGCATACTTAACCTCTGTACCATACAGATGTTAGTGGTCAGCATCATGCTGCTCTTACTTTATACTGGAGAGAGAATCGTCGGTGTCTGTTGGATAGGAGGCTAGCTGGGTTCCAGAACCAGTGTGGACATAGTGGAGATGAGAAAAATATCAGCCTCTGCTGGAAAAAGAACTTCAGTCATCTGTTTAGTTTGTTGTTATTGTTTTTCAGTTGTCTCAATATTTGGTACATTATATCTAAGTAAATTATATTTTGCTTTGTTCGTGGTGATTTCTGTAGGCAAGATAAGTAAGTATTAAGGCACGTCCTTCGCATGAAGACCACTTTCCATTTTTGGTTGTAACATATATTTAGGCTTACAACATAGTTGTAAATGTTTCTGGGAAAGGTTTGTCTTGTACAGTTTTTCCAAGCATTTTCTAGAAAGTGTCAACGTGTGATTTGTATGACGTTTTCCGTTGTTAAGTACACACTGTACAGAGGGAACTCCTTTTTGGGGGGGAGGGGGGGGGGGGTTGACATGCATGTTCTGGACTAAGTGTTTTGTCACATGTTAGGTATGTAAGGAATATGGTGTTAGATTTTGGGTTCTTATGGCAGTGACCGTACAGTTTACTGTTCTCTGGGCTGTGATGGTGTGTAGTTTGATAGATAGGTATTAAAGTTTGAAATTTTCTTCCTCCATCTTCAGGGTAGAAGGGTCTTTTTTCATTTACCTTGAAGATGGATACAGTATGATCCTTACACATTCTGGTACCACTTTACTGAACAATGTGGAATCACATCCCAAAAAACTGTAATCTTCAAGTTTTACTGTCGTGTATTGACTTCAAATTTTTGCCACGTAAGTTCTGCAAGGTGGCTATACATTAAGAAGAATCATAGTAACAAATGAGTCTGAATGTTGGGGATCAAAATTCATGTATATAGCACATGAAAAATATATAACCTTACAACAGGGTTAGGGGATTTACTTGCTGTTTGCTTTTGGTGAGAATGGCCATCTTGTGTTTGTAATTAAAAATATGCTTGTCCTTACTGTAACAAATGGGGTGCATATTTGTAATGTGAACATCAGAATGTGGATCCAATTTTGAATAATAAACATTTCACCAAACATGCTCATTTGTTGAAATTAACTTTGATGTAGTTTTGTTAATGTTTGGAGAAAATTATTTTGTGTAAATTCTTTGTACTGGAATGGATACTGAAATTGTAGGTTAACCAAGGGTATTAATTTTTGTGGATTAGGCTCAGCAGTAAATGTCCTTACCAGTTTGAAACATTGTGTAGTCATGCAATAATACTTGTGTGTGGTCTGCACCATAAGACTTACAGGAATTGTGACATTCATTAATGTAAAGTTGGAAACATGTTTACAATTTATAGAATTTGAAACTTTCGTGGTAACTGTATGCAGTTAAGTCTTCTTGGGTGATCATCTGTGCATGGCATATTGCCCAAGAAAATGGCATTATGTCAGTTCCCATCTGTGCAGTTTGTTCTGTGGTATGTGTATTGCATCACATGTGTTACAAGCTGTTGGCACTATCTCTGTTGAGATAGTGTCTTATGATTGGCAATTTCTCAACCATACTATTTTTCTGTGAGATAACAAGGTACAATGGTATGACTGTTTTTCAAGGTCTTGGGCTTGCATTTTCCTGTCTTGTGTGTAAATTATATATCTTTACAAATTCTCTGCACAAATTTCATGAAATGGTGCATGGTGGGGAGGTTATGTGAATTCGTGTTTTTCATTTTCAAAACTACTGAATGGTGTTTGATAGAATTTAATATTAGGTGTGTACAGTAAAAGTTGGCGTTGAATTTCATTTTGGTTGGTAATAGTTATTCATAAAGCTCAAATATAGTTTATTAATTTTATCAAATTTCTCATCATGCAATATGTGGGTACATAACACACACAGTATAGACATTAAGATGTGTGTATCATATTTTGAATATTTTTTAGTTAGATGATTATTAATGAAATAAAAATAAACATAATTTGTAACTGCTTTGTGATAACTGTAGGGTGATAACGTTTGCAACATTGCATCTGCAGTAAATGTATATTAAGACAAATTTGGTGTGCAAAGTCAGAACAACATGCAGTGTGTGGCAGAAATAGTGAAGCATTTTAAAATTTTATATACGTGTCTTCACTATGGTACTACTGCGTACAGGTGTTTGAACTAAAGCAATGACCTTCAAAGTTAGTCAACATGGAGCAATGGGGAGTTAGACTCAGCGCTGATTTCGCCGTGAACTGAATCAGCTGGAAGCCCTTTCTCCAAATGCAGTCCATTGATAGGTAAGGCCATGGTGTGAAAAAGTTTGTTGCATGTAAAAGCCACCCGGTCAGCCATCCTCTGTTCGCACACCCGAGAACATTGCCCAAGTGTTGGCGTCCATCGGCCTTAGTCCAAGACAGTCTGCATGTATGCTCGCTGAAGCGGTGGGCATATCTGACAAGAGTGTATGGCGCATCCTGCATAGTGACCAGAATCTTCTATACAGATTGTGAACTACGCATGCTTTGATTGATCAGGACAAAGAGGTATGCTTGCAGTTGTGTCATCAGTTTCATGGAATATTGACTGAAAATTGCTGAACAACCCTCTTATGAGTGATGAGGCACATTTTGATTTGCACAACACAGTTAATAAGCATACTTTCCAATACTGGTCAGCTGCAAATCCTCTCGAACTTCACCACCACCCCCTTTATGACCCATTTACTGTTTGATATGCTGGTTGGTCCAGAGGAGTTATTGGATCCTACTTCTTTGACTCTGAAGATGAGCAAACCATCGCGGTCACACTGCAATGTTTCACAAAGATGATCAATGAATTTATAGCCCAAAAGCTTCCACCAAACCATAACTGGTGGTTTCAACAGGATGGTGCTACTTTCCACACAGCAGTGATTAGCATGGCTGCACTTCGCCATTTGTTACCGCGCAGGTGATTTCTGATTTCGGTGATGTGCCATAGACTCGTTCACTGGGCATAACGGCACCTGATTCTTTTCTGTGGGGTTAATTGAAAAGTCAAGTGAACAGTAGGTGCCTTAAAGATGTAAATGCACTCAAACAAACATTGTGAGACGAAATTGCTAACATTTCAGGAGAAACACTTCGAGATGTTATCGCAGCTTCTCAACTCGTGTGCACCTGTGCATTCAGGAGGGTGGTGACCACATAAAAGATGTACATAAAAAGTGAAAGAATTTAAAAACAATTCAAGCATAGTAGTAAATTGTTACATACTAAAATTGATATTAATTACTTTTGGTAAAATGTTGTTTGTATTTACAGTTAGTTCACTATATCTGCCACACCCTGTTTGTACTTGCAAAATAAGTGCATTGCAGCGGGGGTACTCTTTTCCACTGTTAACCTCCAAGCCTTCACTTAGTTGACCAAATTCATAGCACATTCAGATGTCACCATCCACTGTTACCATGTAGCATAGTCTTATGTGAAATAGGTCAAATCAAATGCTGTATTTCAGAGGATATACTGCCAGCTTGTTCTGCTAGAAAATGTGAATTTAGCTAGTTGTCATGTAGTTATTGTTATTACTGCAAATAATTATTATGTGGTACATGAAATTAGTTTCTTTTTACAGACAGTATCAAGACTGGACCCAAAATTTATAGCTTTGCATTGTCAGGAAGTTGGAGGGAAGAACTATGAATGCAGCATGAAGCACGTGGAATATTTTGTTAGGTATGTGATTTTTCATCCTCTGTTTTTATACCTCAGTGACGAAATATATGGTTGCCTTTTAATCTGAATTTTGACATTACGCATAACATTGTTTCCTTTTTGGACAGATGTTACGGATTTGTGAGGATTATTGTATGTGGTCATTTACTCTGTTAAATTAGTTTTAGTTTGAATTTAAAAAAAATGTTTAGTTACAGAACCCTGTGTATGAATAAATACCTTTTTAAACACAGAATCAGATTTTCATTCTTGTACGTCATACCTTATGTGAGAACAGTGCGTTATTTTTGCCCAGTACAGAATCCATATTTCAAACATTTTTTTGTCTTTTCTACGTTATTATTTTATGGTCCACTGTTGATGGGATATTTAAAAAAAAACATTTGACTACGTTTCTGCCATGATATGTATGATGGAAACTTATTAAGTTAGGTTTCCTAGGTTATAAAATTAAGAGAAGTTATTACAATATTGAATGTTGCCCATTTATTCCACCAAATTCTGAATTGTCATTATTTTGCAGTGTAATTCCTGGGAACTTTGATACTATTGTATCATTTTAGTCCAGTGTGATAGTAATAATGCTCTTACATTTGTGATCATTCAAGAACAGTCATTTCTTCTTCCTCATTATTGTTGAATTGGTGACCTTACATTTTGGCGTCAGTGGCCCAAACAGATGATAATCCAGTGGGGCAAATTTGGGATTATAGGGTAGATGATTCACAAATTCCCACTGAAATTACTGCAGCAACTCATGTGACCTCTGTATGGTGTGTGGGTTGCATTGTCATGCTGTGAAAAGATCATGGCTTGCAGAATGCATCCTCACTGTCTCCTTGTGAATTGTTGCACCATGTCACATAAGGTGTTTCCATTGATTGTTGTACCCAGATCCACATAATCAGTGTGGGTGACTTCTGCATTCCAGAATACAAGTGCTGTAACTTTTTAGCCATCTGACATACTGAATTTTTTGGCTGTTGGAGAAGTTGGGTGTTGTTCTGCATTCCCACTTGTTTTGTTTGAGGAGTGAAACAGTGCATCTTGTCACTATCATTTTGCATCTGGATGATTCACGAAACTAACATCAGTGGGCCTACAGACAACCTTCTGGCAGGGCCAGTTGGATGTGTCATGAGAGTAGGTAGGGGATCTGCTTATACATTTGTAACTCCATTGATTGAAACTTTGGAACCATCTCCCATGAAATCACACAAACACACACACATTTGTCTGTAGTCAATCATAATGTGGTTGAAGAGGCATAGCCTGTTGTTTTCCTCAATCACAAGTTTTCCCAGCAATGTCTGTTTCTCCTTTGGTAAGATACTACAAAAAGAAAACTCTGAAACAGCTGGGTAGGTAGGGGCTTACTTTCTTCTGGCCCATTAACAATTTTCTAAAAACTTAAATAGGATAGTTTGTAGGCCAACATACCCAATAAGAAAGTTGTGTGCCATCTGAACATAAAATACCGTGAAGGTGGGCACACCAATTTGGATTCCAAAACCTTTTTTTCCTTCATCAGGCTGTTGAAAATTCATTGTATTGCTCTGCTGTCAGATGCCTTGGTATGCAGAGTGTGCACATTTTGTGTTATCCTAGTTCTTCCGGGACAGAGTTGTGTACAGTTTAGATAGACGACTCTGGTGCATTGGATAAATCTTGAATTTCATTGTCAGTTTTACAAAATCATATTCTTCTCTTGTGCTATGTTTGCTCCCATCCTTGATGTGCTGCACAAACCAGCATGATCATGATCTTAGGTGTTTGTGAAACTGTTTTTGAACTCATTGCACCGTTTTCTGACATGCTGTGCATTTATTATGTCTATGGAGTTGGTGAATTTTGATGGGAGAAACATATTTCACACATAAAAACCAAATTATCTGACTGACTCTTGTGACATATATTTCATGTTATTTCTGCTCCAAGTGCTACCTCCTACAAAAAATAAAATGCTTGATTAAGACAAACATTACTGGCTAAGGAACCTTACTTATTGAAGATGTATTGTTCTTTGCAGAAGTCTTGCATTGTACTTTGCAGGAGTCTTGCATGTTGCAAATGACCTCTATTTGTTCAAGTGAATAAATTTCGCAAGCATACTCAGACCACATGAGGTTCATATGTTGATAAGTGATGACTTAAGAAGCAAGTGTCCATCTTTGCCACACAGTTATCAGAGGCAGTAATATAGCCACTGGGTTAGGAAACAAGTTGATGTATGCAGAGTTCACATTTTGCTACACTAGGGTACATAATAACTTGACCTCTGAATGGGTGGAAGTGATCGTGGCCTGTTATATGTTACTATACCAGCAATTTCTGGAAGGAACTGAGCAATGCTGCGTGAGACCCTGAGTCAGATTAGCTAACTTTTGGATTAAAAATCTAATCTGGGCTGTCTTACTACTGACTTTTGAACTGTGATGTTTTGACACTCTTGGTGATTGTTGTCTTTTGTGTTGTGTGGCTGGTCCCAGTTTTTATGAGAGGATAGTTGTATTTATTTCCAGTATGCAGTGTATTTTTGGCATTTGAAGAACTGTAATGGGGAATCTGAATTTAGTTTTCAACTTTAATGATTCACTAAACTTACTTACGGTTTCTTATATCAGTTTTTGGTAATTTAAAATTTTGTTCTAGGCCAGTTAATATTGTCTAGGTGGTAGCACTGTGCAACACATTGTTGCCCTTGTCTGTGTGTGTGTGTATGTGTGTGTGTGAGAGAGAGAGAGATAAGAGAACCTAGCTTCAGTTCCAGATGTGATAGTAAAGTATATAGTGTCTCCTTGATGAGTATGGGCATTTTTTTGGGGGGGGGGAATTCCTCTCCAATATTTTATTACACCTATGAATGGTTTTTTTTTTGCTACTGAGTTGAAGTTTCT
>JGI20166J26741_10434448_pt1 | contig 16032 bp, 5 predicted proteins | sample TergutCu122P5_FD_26741 | JGI IMG/M metagenome (IMG submission 26741)
AACTGTTCCTCCTGAAGATGAGCACTTGTTGTTCGAAACATGTAGAGGAGAATATTTGACGAATAAATAATATTAAGTGCATCACGTTGGTATTTTGTATGATCTACATATATAATGGTAAGAGGCATAAAATATTTTTCTTAAATAAAGTCAAAGGAAACAAAATTCACTTGGCCACTTTTTCCTGCCTATCTATTCATTTTATCTCTCTGTAGACGCAATCGAATCTCTGCGAAGAGCGAATATTACCTTCGACAAGTTTGTCTGTCCAACCGCCCATCGCAGAACTCTGCTCCGAATGGAAGAATTTTCATGAAATTTTATATTGGAAGGCTCTTCGAAAATCCGTCGAAAAATTCAAGCATCACTGAATTCTGAGAAGAAAGCGAGTAATTTACATGAAAATTTATATATTTATGATAATATCTCACTGATTTGCACTCAGAATTACAAATGTTTCAGACAAAATTTGTAGAGAAATTCGAAACACACATTTTGTATTCTATAAATCTTATCTGAAATTCTGTCTTTTATGACATAATGTACAAAAGAAATAGTAACAGGCTACAGACTACAATATAATACGACACAGAAGAATGTGTTATGCCTACTGTATAAGTGAGGCTACAAACACACACACAGATTATGTAATTCTTATTGATTTTCCACGCCAACAGTGGGTAAGGGAACGCGCCTCAGTGAAAACTTATACGTCAATTGCCTTTGTTTTTTAGTAACATTCTAACCCAGCAGTTGATACACGATCTACACATCCCACACAATTATCAGCAACTCGCAGCAGTAATGTATAATAATGGATATATTAAATAATGGACGATAGTTTGTAAAGAATAACAAATGTCAAAATGCATTGATTAAAATAAAAAATAGTCATGCATTACTGAGGTAATACTCATACCACATATTGGAAAGTGTTGTCGCTCTATAATACAATCTGATACAGACGTACAGCGGAAACCTTATTCTGGATACGACACAAAATCAGCAGTTAATGCAACATACACTATTATACGGTATCCGATCAAGTAACGCCACTTTGTATTAGAAACACTAATATATTAAATTCAGAGTTTTATTCATCTCTTCGACATTTTAGTAATCCATCTTTATGGTTTTTAGAGAATGGAGTTGTCCCAGCTGTATGTTACAGATAATTACAAATGTGCAGTTGCCTTTTATTCTTTCCTTCTCTCTATATGCTTCAATGTAGAAAGTACAGTAACTGTACAGTGTCTGTGCTTAATTGATCACAACGTCTTATGTGGAGGTTAAGTGTTTAACTTCAGGTCCCGGCCGCTTTACCGTGGGAATGAAATCCTGTATCCAGTGAATCAGAAGCTAAGTGATTTCTGGAAACTCTATGGGAATTTTGGAGAAAAGAAAAATTTCTTACACTTTCCGACAGACGATCCTTGATTTCTAGACTATCCAGCTAATAGGTTAGTCAATTTGTGCCTACGGACGGAGGTACCGAGGAAATATCATTTGACCTAATTTCTTGCCTTTGACCCCGATAATGTGACAACAATAAAGAATAAATTAATATTATCTCATGTTTAAATATTTCTAGAAAAAAATATTTTGCTTATAAAGTGTCGTAAAGTTTATAATCTACCTCCTCATCAAATTTCTGTTGCTTGTCTTCTTCAAATGGTTTATTATCACAAAAAACAGAACTCTTAAGCAAACATTTGTACTGCCTAATGTTGCTGCTTGTCATTCTGTCAATATTTCACCTTAACGAAAGCTTCTCATTCCCCCATCATCTACCACTACATAGAATTCAAGTGCCTACAAGGGAGTATGGGTCACACCTCACACGTTTTTATGTCTTCTACGTTGATATTACCGACTGTAGAAAATGAAAATTAAAGGCGTCGGGGTGCCCTCTAACGACATCACAATGGTCATAATGAGATTTGTAAAAACAGGTCAGATGGTTCAAATGTATAAATGCGAGGTATAGACAAAAAAAGGGCATACCAACACCATGGTGTATTAACATTATATTTTAGAAATATTTCCTTTCAAGGAAGAAAAGCTTTCGGATACTTAAATTTCCATGACGCCTGTGTATCGGCCCGCCTCTCCTCTTGAACCAGCTGACCGATTTTCACGAAATATGAACGTCATATATTTGAAGGTCACACCTAAGGCTGTAAGCTTTATTTCCCAGACATCATTAATAACAACATGGCGGACACTAAAATTTGTGAGGCCTTATCGACACCAGCGCTATTGACGTTACGACCCTAAAATGATGGTTAGTGACTTGGAACATTGCGCATGTGTTGCACTAATGTGTTGCTAAAATACAGTCTGAGGAAAAAATTCTAACTCACAAACTGCGCTGTATGGGTTGCGCGATTGATGTCACGTATGCCAAATGAAGAGTTTGGTTTGTGGTACTTTCCCACTTCCAGTACAGTGTAGCATCCTTCTTGCTCAGCTGCACATGCATTGTTGACTCGTCCTGTATACAAAGTCTGGTTATAATAACAATTGTCATTTATGGTGTCAAAACCATGGAACAGCAGCACGGAAATATAAGGGAACTGAGAGAGACAGAAATGCAATGCGCCATGAAACATTTATCTTAGAAAACGTCGAAGGAAAGAAGATGTAGGGGTGTTTGAGAGGATGATATTAGAATCGAAGTATTAGAATCATGTTGTGTGTACTGGATCTATCTGGCTTAGAATAAAGGCAAATATTTAACTTTGGCAAGAGTATAAACATTTCAGTTCCATAAGAACATGGAATGTCGCGACCGGCATTTGTAAGAAAGACTGCATAGTGCATGTATTTAGTTAAGACAGTAACACATTGCAATATTTCTTAACGTGTTCAGAAAGTTATTGGTTTTAAAACTGGTTAAAAATATTTTGGAGGTGATTCTCTTTAATATACAATCCTTTATTACAAGTTTTTAAGCCCATCATTGCTTAAGGTTTTGAGCAGTATTGCAACATGAATTGAATTAGTTGATACTTTATAAACGTTACAGAAGCCTGGCGTCTGATATACATTTTATAATGAACTTTATTTCAGACTGTACACTTCACTTGAACTGTTTATCTGTACTGCGTACTGCTTATCAGTTTGATAAGAAGGACAGACACTTGACCAATCCATGATGTTTCATGATGCAATGTCTCCTGTAGATCAAAAATAACCTACACAAATGGCTGACTGTCTTTCTGACATATATCTTATTAGCAACATGTGAGTGTACAACTGTCAATGTGCACAATTTGAAGATGTATACTAAGCGCGGTTATATCCTAATCGTCATTTTTCTTGGTGTTATATCTTTGTTGATTTTCAGTTTCAAGCCCCGGCCGCTTTATCCCGGTAACCATTGATTAGTAAGCTATATGGGTTCAATATCCTATTTGCATGCTTCGGGCAAGGGGAAAATCCGTGCTGGGAATCGAATCAAGTGTGCTCGGTTTTACAACCTGTAGCCTTTTCACTATACTGACTGTGTTATCCCGGATCCCATTGTTGGCACTTCCGTGGTTCATACAGTAGCATAGTCGCTGCATGGAACTGCATTCAATTCAACATTACACTCTGTGTTAGACTTCAAAACTGTGTCAGAATGGGGAAAAATTGGAGTTACAGATCTCAAGCAATCTGCAGTCTTCGTACTAAAGCAGCTGGCATACATTTCTAATCTTGTGTTGCCAGATTCCCGACCTGCTACTTCTGATTAGCATTTTGTGACCACTATCATTGCCTGCAAGTGAACAGCATGACTATAAGTCGTGGCCACTTTTTCTTAACCATCTCTTCGTGATATCTCCCGTTAGACGAATTCGGAAGCTTGCGGAAAGCGAGTATTAGCTTCCTCAGTTATCTATGTCCGTCCAGCCTTCCTTCTGTCCACCTGGAATGAGTCGGCTCTCACTAGACGAATTTTCACGAAGTTTGTTATTTGAAAATTTTCGAAAATCTGACGAAAAATGCAAGTATTATTGAAATTTGAGAAGATTAATGAGTACTTTACATGAAGACCTACGTGCATTTATGATAATATTTTACTGAATTCTTATAAGAATGAGAAATTATTCAGACAAAATAAATTCAGAACACACATTTTGTTTTCAAAAAAAATATTTTTTTCGAAATTTGTGCCGTTTATGAGATTATGTGAAAAAATACATTGGCGCCAAAAACGGCCATGGACGACAATATAACACGAAGCAGAAGAAGTGAGCTTTGCGTGCTGGATAACAAAGGCTACAAACACAAGTTCAGAATATGTAATATTTATTGCAATTCTTCATCAAAAATTGTCACGCGAAAGCGCCTCATTGGTACCTTACCGAATTAAATCCCATTTGCCATTTGCTAGCATTATTAGGAGCTCGCCCAAAAGTCCGCATTAGCAGGATAAAGGTTAACAATTGCATTGTTTGTTTTACAGTCACGTATTAAACTCAGCAGTTGATACAGGATTTAAACATCCCACAAACTTATCAGCAACATGCAGTAGTAATGTACAACGCGTTTGTGTGTCGTGAAATTGAGGATATTTACTGTAGTTTTGGTATTGCAGAGGCTCACAAAACAACAGTTTAAAAGCATCTTTGTGAAATGTCAACTTAACAATTGCACGTACGTAAAGAACCACGTAAACGTTATCTTTCAACACTGGGTTCTGGAATTTTATAGTGTGGTAGAATTTTGAAGAATGCAAAACTTCATACACCAACTTATTATTTTAACTGAACTTCAGATAAAAATACAATTAAATTTATATATTCTGTTGACTTTGGTCCATGAGAAAACTTAAGCAGGTATGTAGGGCTGTGCATGAGTGATAATATTTACACAAATTAAACAGATTTAATATCAGTTATTCCAGAGAATTCTAGGATAACGGGCAAGGCTGTCATAGGTAACGCGGTGGCGTGCAAGTAACTTCAAATTTTCTGGCTGTTGGAAGAAAGGAAAGTACATTGTTCCCTCTGTAGCAGAAGAATAATATATAATAATACACTTATAAATTATTATAATATCCAAGATATTCAAGATAAATTAAATGAACACAAAGACACCAGAATAAGTGTCATGCGCAGCTTGTGGGTAGTGAGAGGCAGCGGGTCCTTGGTCAGTTTATTGTTCTAATTGCAAAGTTCCAGCTATGGTTCAAAACATAATGGAATAGTGGGAATCGCCGCACTACCTGCCGTGAGTGTGGAGCGAAGCATGGAATCGGGGTGCAATAGCTCCTGTATTTAAATAGCTGAAATTCGGATATTATTATCTGTTCTTCAGTAAGATAAATAAAGTCGGTTTTGGTGATTCAAGCAAGTTGTTTTGAAACTAATTTTTAGAATATTCCATCTGATTCTGTGTAATTTTCATCACACTTAAATGGCATTTCTTATTTTTTCCTATATTTTATTGCGTGTATCACTCCTTATAAGTAAAACGAAACTTTCGCTGCAAGTACAGATGTACTTGTGGTAGAACATTTTATGTCATCATTTACGTAAATTATGTTAAAATGTGCCGTCCATACATTATGATAAACTGCAGTTTTTTTCATTATGCTTAGAAGTATCGAGGCTTATGTCTTCGTAAATACTCTTACATTTTCTAGTGCTTAGAACGTGTCTTCTTAAGAAAATCACCGGATATTATCCAGTACCAGTTGTGGTGGTTATTGGATACCATTTATTGTGATCTTTCACACTCAGTTCAATAGAATAATAAAAGTATATGAGCAGATCGGGCAGAATGTGGTTGACTCAAAACCGAAATTCATATTTTTTTTTAAAAATATTTAAAATGTTCCATTCTTCTGAAACATGAGTCTGCGTCGCAGTATACAACCGTCCGAAGATTGCAGATCAGTAACTTGTCACGGAACGTTGGGAACCGTTTATCCTCTGACGAAGCGTTTTATCGCAAATAACGGAATCCTCACCGACACTGCTGCGTAAATCTGCAGACTGTCAAAATTCACGCTACTTTATATTGTCTATTCGACCACTCCGGCTCAAGGGGTAAACAGTCTCACATTTAATTGGGAGCTGATCCTTACCCAAGTCAGCAGGTTAACGGTCCATCATCGGGATTGTCATCAGTCAGTACGCTGAGGACGGTCTTGTGATAGTGCTTCCTGTTAGGGCGTTATAGCCATTACATTTTTTCCCCATTTCATTCGCCACTCATCAACCAGTCACTCTAAATTACACAATAAGAACTGTTGGCAGCGTCTTTATATAAAACACAATTAAGTACATTTACATGTAAACTTAACGTCGCCCAAACAAGTTACATTATCTAAGCGAAGTGTTCCAGTTGATACCCAGAGCCAAACATAGCATAAAATTCCATGCGCCATGTTGCACTGATTTCTCTTTTGATTTTGTCGTTATAACTCGAAATAATCATTGAATGCATGAATTATCAAGTGTAATTTAAATTTTAAAATTTTTAAATTATGCATTCTTTGTGTTGAAGTATAAAATAAGAAATAAATAAATAACCATCGAACACAACTTTATATAAAGTGCTCATTCAGCTACATGTTTCCACTACGCGGGGTCATCATCAGGCTGGCTTTTAGAACATAATAACAGATGTATATGTATATATATAATATATATCCCGTGGGGTGGAAACATGTAGCTGTATGAATAGTTTATAAACTGGTGTTAGATGATTATTTGTTCATTCCTCTAAAGTAGAAATTTGTTTGTTCAAAGCTCTGTACCACACAACAGCAGTTGCTAAGCAGTCGATATTCAGCAGCTGTTGACAGTCAGCATTCCGCTGGCTACGAACTGTATGCTGATATTGTAACTGATCACAGCTTGTGTTATTGGTAGTAACCTCCCATTTTTCAGAAGGTACTGAAGTATATCACAAATATTACCCATGTTATTACCTTAATATGCGCACAAAGTGTCAATTATTTGGCGTAATTTTATCCTGAAGAAGGCGCATATGTAAATGTTAATATGCTAATACCATTGAATGAACCTATATGATATAAAGAGTACGAAGCAATTGATGTTTTCAGTCAAGCTTCAGAGAAACGGAGACGAAGTGCTTCGGATCATGTCGGGTCCCATAGGTTGTACCGAAACGTCTGTAAGGAATTACCATTATACGCTGCGTAATATCCCAGAACATTACATATCTCAAGTGGACACGAACACCATGGTGATAATAAAATTTTATAGTTGTTTAAGAACATTTTCTTTCAAGACAGGCAAGTGTCAGACTTCTTAAAACTTCATGATACTTGTGTGTCCCTTCGCCTCTCTTCTTGAACCCATTGGAAGATTTACACGCTATAAGAATCTCACAAGTTTGAAGTTCCCCTCTACGCCGTGGGTTTTATTCCCCACAAATCAGCTATAACAACACGACGGTCACCCAAAGTTTTGAAGAGGTGGCGACACTAGCTACCGCCACTTACTTTACGACCCTAAAGTGATGGCAGTTGAACTTGGTATGTTGTGCGTGTGTTACGGAGTAACTCGAAGTAAGAATTGGCGGCATGTAATCAGAAAATTTAGTGTAAGAAACTGTTTGTTCAAAGGTCGCTACAAAGCAAATCACAGTTGTTAAACAGTTGACATTCAGCAGCAGTCGGCAGTCAGCAGTCGGTTAGCTACGCACTGTATGCTGATATTGTCAGTAAGACAGACCGACTGCGTACGTGTGTAACAGACAGTAGGGCAAAGGAGTAACAAGATTGAAAACATAACTGGTAATACACATTAATTTGTGATATGTAACTGAGCCAAATTTGGTTTATTAGTTATTATCCCAGCAAATTTTCGAAATATAAGGAGGAATATCACAAATATTACGTAGTTTAATACACCGACGCTCATCACATAAAGGGAGGCGCCACCTTATTTGCACCGTACACGTTCTTATGTACTCTTATTAAGTCCAGACACTACACGTCGTAAATAGGGACTGTGTTTGGCTTTATGGAATTTAGCTACGTGCTTTCAATTATGGGGTTAAGAAATCTGAATGTGCTTTGTTGATGGCGAATCAGATAGAAAGGAGAGAACGATATTTTTATAAAAAAATTAATCCCCGAATTTTTATTTGGGGATGTAAAATAACTACGGAACCTTCAAGATGAATTGCCTTTTTCCCTGCACCGTGGTATTAAGCATATAGAAGTAAATTATGGAAACTCAACAGGTAGTGGATTTTAACTGTTTAGTAAGTCAGACACAATAACAATTTTTCCCAAGAACAATATAGTATTTAAGCAGGTGAAAATTCCTGTTCTCTGAGATGTGACGTTGTGCAGTTTTATAGATGAATACTAAAGTTTTGGGCGAAGAATAACAAGACTAAGAATACAGAGAACAAAACTGACTACAAGCAGAATTTATCTACATTGAAACATAATATTTAATGAGCGAATGAAATGTCTACTTTCTTTAATGTCTATGACGATTTTGGTAATTGCACATCACACAAATATCAGTATTGCATAATTCTCTATCACGCATTCAGCTCTAGGTATCTCTGTCAGTTTCAAAAGAAGTAACGATATTCTCTCACAAAATGCTGTTGGTATCGTAACTTAGAACAGCTAATGGAATGAGTATTTAGTGTGGTGTTGTGTGAACACATGAAATATATTTCTAGAATAAGACTCACAAACAGCTGCAGGGAGGGGTATAATTTTGTGAGTAAATGTTAACCCCATTTTGTACTGCCTTCTACTTGTTTACTATGAACGATATCAGGAATGTGCTGTTTAAGATGATGTACACAAATTGTGGAAGATTCACAGCGAGGAATCCAAACTGGAAATGTCGTCATTAGCAAACATTTACTGTTACTGCAGTTAAATTATTTACAACTTTTATTGCGTGTCTGAAAATCTTTTCCTGTCCAATTCGAAATAATGTTTATAGTTCAAATTTGAAAGTACTGGATATAATAATTGGCTCAATAAATAAATATAAATATATATATATATCTGTGAAAATTTATTTAAATATTACACAACCTAATATGATGATATTCTCAGAAAATATGGCATCTAATTCTTTCCTTAAAACACTACAGTAGTGACCAAAGTGTACAATTCTGTGCTGTGTGCAGTGCCAATCAAGTTTAAGTTGTAAATGTTAGGAACTTTGGTACATGCATAACTGCAGTATAAATATTAACGGAACTTAACGTACGATTCTACACGCCATTTAAAGTTTTCACTACAATTTTTTTTAAATTGCTAGTCGTCTGGTTTCATTACACTGTGAAGGAAGGTTCGTTTATTGGGAGGCACAGGATATTGGTCAGTGACGAAATATAAAAACTTCGTTTGCAGAAGAGACCACGAAAATGTTTTGTTGACTGTTGCTTAAGCATTCTGGACTTTTTTTTTATTTTGAATTAATTACCTTCATAGCAAATTTATTTCATCACTGAAGCAATACTGCAATTTACCCCATTTAATCCATTAATAGTGAGTCTGCAAACAGCTCGTTGAACATTCAGCTCAGCCCCACACAGTGCACCAGTTCAGTAAACCGGCGGTGATCACATAACAACAAGCGCCAATTCATCTGCACCTTGCCTGTTCTGATGTACTCTCACAAACTGATTTTTCTTATGGCGCAACAAACCCTAGCGGGGCAGGGCCTCCTCATTACCCAGGCTTCAGATTCATAGTCAGTATCATTTTGTAATAATTGAAATGAATAAAAGAACTGTGAATAAATTAGGAGTGTTTGATTTCAGCACAGAGCGTGGGATTTCTCTCAATATAAGACGACAGAATAGACATAGAAAGCGCTGTACGTAATTGTGAGCTTCTTTTGATAACATTAAATTTGGTTCATTTTTCTGTAGTTTCACATTTTTCGGACTTATTTCTGTCAGTATTCCAGTGTGCATTCAACTAATTCACAGAGAGATATTTAAGGCTCTCTTACCGACATGCGTGCAGATTTCTGTGCCTAGAAAAGTGGCAGTTCTCAACACTGGCAGCTAGCTGTCATAATTTCGAAGTAATATGTTTCTTCCATCGTCAGGACACAACAGTAAGCCACTTGAAAGAACAAAGTTACAAATATAGGTAAATGATTTAAATACACTGCAGTACGTCACCCAGGCTTAAGATCTGATTTATGCCGCAAGAGTTACGAATCATGCTACATGACTAGCTAACTTGTGCCTCGACTTGAGGGTAGCGCCTTCGCAAATTCGGACAGCTGAATGTATCATATGGAGGGCAGCAACACCGCGTTACACTTGTGCATTACAAGACGTTACGTTGCAAGGCAGCTGATGAAAGTAGCTATTAACTGGACAATGTTTTATCTTAAGCACTGAATTGAGACTTACAACAAAGAAATCCCATGTAAATACAATAACACCGGAGCAGACTAACAAATTCCAGTTCTCACTACAACATCTATCGACATTAGAAGTACTCATCTCAGAAACAGATAATGAGAATGGGTACCCTTACTTTTATTCGCCGTTTACTTCTGAAGACAGAGATAACAGGTGCATTTACAATGATAGTAACTAAATGCCATACCACATACTGTCACGTGTAGAATATAACCAATATTCGTAACTTGTGCAATTTATATATATAATTTTTAGGTTAATTTATATGACAGTAAGAAGTAACATAATTATGCACTAAAAATTTATAACATTAATAGACGCTTTATTGCGGCAGTATTAATATTGCAGCTGTACAATATTGTGGAAGACTGACAATATACTTTCAAAAATTTGGTATTTACCCTTCAGTACTGCAAATGATGTCACATTCATCCAGTGACACAAAACCAATGAAATGTCGAGCTATGCCAAAACAACAAAGACAGCTGTATTAACCCTTTATATATGACACTGGCAAATAATTGTATAATTTGTGCAGCTTAATAACTTTCGTAACAACCAAAAATCTACAGGTAATCTACAGAGTGTGTTCCTGTATTCCACATTTTTCTCAGAGAAACGCCGAATTTTTCCATGAAAAACATTCACTTGTTGGTCTTTGTAATGGAGAAGAAGTGTGTCTTTGTGGTACAGGAAGTTAATTATAATATACTAGTATTTTTAAAGGGTTTACTAACTTCACTTCCCAACATTTTATCTCGCCGTCAATCCACTCTTCCGGAAGGACGAGTGAACATTACCTATGAACTTATGATGCCATGCTGTTTCTACTTCCGTGTAATGTGCTAACGTATTTAATATATCTGTCTATCCTCTTCACTATAATTACATTTGTAACTTTTTGTAAATTTTGTGTTCCCTGGTGATGGGCCAGTAAGGCCCGAAACGTGTAAGAGTTTCTGTTTTATCATATTATTGTAAATTTAATAAAATATTTGGCATTTATTGTTTTGAATTGTAGAAACTTAATTGTAAAACAGGAAACACAGAATGTTAAATTTACTCCTCTGCACCTTCTTCTGTCTCCAACTCTCTCTCTTCCTTCCCCAGGTGTTTCGGAAAGTCTATGTAGTGGTTATTATTAACGGCAGAAAGTTTTCTTAAACAAGGACAGCTTATTGGAAAATGGGTTGGAATGTAATGTAAAATGTCTGTTATTTTTCCTATCTGCACTCCCACAGTCTACACGATCTTCAACTAGACGGTGATATGACACATGCTTGTCTAGAAACTGCTTACCAAATATTGTACTTCGTATTCAGTACCTGCAGAAACGACCCTCTGTTAATACTTGCACATACTAGAGAATTAATTTCGTTTATATGCAAGGGAGGAAGAAGATGTAACATTACGAAGACAAATTCAGGACGGCATTTCTGTTTTATAGTGAGAAGATATTGCTTGGGTGAAATAATGTACTCTTCTTTCCAGATTTCGTACGGATCCTATTAGCCTGGACATAGGAATGAAAAGCTTCACATTCTTGTAGATTTACAAGAATAATGTAAAAAGAGCTGCATTAGAAACCGAAACGAATATTTCCCAGGTTTTCTTAAATTGTGTGAAATTCGTAGTGACAAGAATGAAGTGACTCAGAACCTGACGGGTCCCACGACAGAAATAAGCCCCAGCTCAGCACATTAATTTTGAAATGTGTAATAACAAGTTCACTTTTTACAGCTGTATATTCATGACAAATAATTGCCTGTGGTTACAGCAGCATTTTGAAATGGAACTATAAAACGTACGTGAAAAGGCCGCAGACATAATAAATCGGGATTTGAATTCTGCTTTTATAAATTTACCTCTTAAAATAAACATTTTAAACTTAATGTATCCATTGTAGCTAAACTTGTGGTAACAGATAATGGAGGTTTCACACGATTAATACCATAATCTGCAAATCTACACGTTCCAAAATTAGTTTATCCAAGCCCCATCCTCACACTTTATTGTACAAATTCATTTTAATGTTATCCACCCAACAACCTTCTCCTTTACGGTACTTCAACTGGACATTACGTGACATTTTAGCCTGCCCAAGCGTGAAACACATCAGCGAACTTCATCTGTTTAACCAGTGAAACAGGCGCAGATTGTTGCCTTTAAGCATAATTTCCCGTCCGGTTGTGATTATTTGAGCACTAATTGTTACATTTTACATTAAATTATTCGGATTAACGTATAATTTACTGCAAAAAATGTGAATGAAAGATTATAAATAATAACAAATTTCAAAATTCGCTGATTAAAACCAAAACATTAGTCACACATTATTGAGACAATACTCATACCGGATATTGAAAAGCGTTGTCACCTACAACACAATCTGACACAGACGTAGATTTGAACTCTTATTCTGGACACGACCTACAATCAACAGTTCATGCAACATTTACAAATATCCGGTTACCAAATATGTAACGGCAATTTTGCCTCAGAAACACTCAAGTATTCAATTTAGAATTTTCCTCCTCTGTTGAATGTCACTCGCACATTAAGCCAGCTGTACGTGCTGTATACAAAGCAGTTGTTCCCAGCTACAGGTTACTCATAATAACAACTATGCAGTTGCATTTTATCCTTTCTTTCTCTCTATAAACTTTAATATAGAAACTGCAGTAATGGTGACGTCACTGCACTGAAGTCATAAATACGCCATGTGTGAAGGGATAGCTGCACTAATTCTTAACGTAGGCGATAAAGGATAGCAAGTGGTTAACTTCACACCCAAAAACATAATCCATGAGAAAGAACCCCGATACTCATTGAACATTATGCTGTGTTCTCCCAGAGCCTTTCTGGACGTTTTTTCGATCAATTAAATAAATTTGTACGTAGTTTAACATAATATGTGAACAGTACAATTGAAAAGAATTCACAAAAAGGATACGAAAAGCGTTTTGCCACAAATACAACTCTACCTGAAGCGAAATCATTAATTTAGGTATAAGAACTGAAACACAAAATGAAGAAGCGGAAAACTTATGATAGGTCATTTATATATCAAAAAACCAGATACAGAATCAGATGAAATATTCTATAACCTAGTTTCCAAGTAATATGCTCTACTCACCAAGACTAATATCCTTTATCTGATTGAAGAACACATACTAATATACTCATTTCAGTTCTGCAAATACAACAGCTGTTGCACCTCAATCCATCCCTCACTCTACATTCATAGCCTACAGTCTGACGGCAGACAGTGCAGCGATCTCCACTATTCCGTTTCGTCGTGTATCAAGTTTGGCGCTTTTGTTGTTAATATTATTTACTGGACAGGGGTCCACTGCGGTTCACTACCCGCATGTTGCACATGACTCTTAAACTGTCTGGTGCCTCTATTTCCATTTACTCCATATATATATATACACCGTGTATATATATGTACATACATCACTTCAGGCTGGGATAATTTATATATTATGGAAATTTATTTACGTAATATTATATGGTGTTATTCAGATATACAGGAAACAGTGTACTTTCTTTCTTCCAGTAGAGTGAAGTGTGATATATACTTATATACCAGTTCTACCTTTTATCCTAGAGGTCTCTGTGTTTGAACAGGTTGAAACGTTTTCAAGTTGTGTATCTGTTATCACTCTTGTCCAGGTTTGTATGCCAGCTTAAGTTCGTTTACGTGTCAAGGTGAAATGAACAAAGAGAGTAAACTGTAATGTTACCTTAATTTTAGTTAAAATGGAAAGTTATATAAAGTTTTGAACATTCTTTCAATATCCACCACACTATAAATTTCGAGAACCCACTGTTGAATGTTTAGGTTTATATTTTCCCTTAGGTACATGCAATTGTTATCTTGATATTTCACAATGAAAGCATTTAAACTGTGGCTGTGTGACTTTCTGTAACATCACAACAATAGTAATTTCCGTAGGATCAGTAACCCAGACCCTGGCGTACTTTACCACTAAATTTTCTGATGGGTATACAAGATATTTAGAAATTGTGTACCAGCTGCTAAGTTCATACATTACTGAACCAGACAATCAATGTAAGTATGTCATATTGAGGTGCGTTCGCATAACCCCTGTTGTTTTGAAAAGCAATACATATTTTTACTCTCTGTCTGAAGCTTCAGTTATCCAACATGCAAAGCTCATGTACCGTGTTATAATTTGTGACATGTCTTGTTCTATCACGTTTTTCCACTATATATGATAAATGACACGAATTTCAGAAAAGATTTTTTAATATAAAATACGGGTTTTATGTTCTCTACAACATTTGTTTGAAATATTTCTGTTCTAAAAAGAATGCAGCGAAATATTGTCGTAAATATGTATAGGTATTTAATGTACGGTTATTCTTGCCAGATTTCACTAAAAATTGATTTATCTCGACAGATATCCGAAAAATCTTCAAATACTGAATTTTATCGAAATCACTTCAGTGGGAGCCGATCTGTTTCTTGCGTACAGACGGACAGACGGACATGAGGAAGCAAATAGCCCTTTTTGCAATTTTGCGAAAGCGCCTAAACTTGATGTAACAAATAGAGAGGTAGGAACAACGAGCCCCGAGCTATAGACGTAGGCTAATCTTCCCTTCCAAACAATTGTATGTATCACAAAATGCTATTTAGAAGCAAAAGACAGGGAATCTGATCACAAAACATTATGAATATACATCAGCTCCTTTACTATGATGACTGCAGGTTACGTGAGCTCTGTGATTCCATATTCCCTCATTCTGAGAGAGTTTCGATGTCTAATATAAACTACAATGTCAAAATGAATGCAGTTCCAAGCAGAATACCTTCCATTGTATGAAAAACGCAAGTGCTAATATTGGGAGCCGGGAGGGCATAGCCAGAATAGCGATACGTTTACAGGTTGTAAAACCGAGAGGTCTTGGTTCGATTCTCAGCAGAGACACGAGTTTTCCTCTTGCCCGAAACACCTAAATAGGATACGGAACCCACACAGACTACTATTTAAGGGATGCCAGGTATAAAGCGGCCGGGGCGTGAAACTGACCAAGAAAAACGATCTACATCCAAGGTGAAAGGCAAGCGGGATATATCACCGAACATTTATGTCTTAAAGTTTTGTAAAGGGCCAGATGTACCTTCACATGCTGCTAATAAGTTAGATATCAGATATGGTAATATGTGGGTACATTAAAGATGGTCAGAAATTTGTGCGTGCCATGCTTAATCTTCAAAAGACATTGCATTCTGCAGCATCATGGATTGATAAAGTACCTGCCTTATTTATCACACTGATAAACACTAATCAATAAATATAAACAGTTCAGGTGCACACGTACAATTCTTAAATACAGATTCATTATAAAGGAAATATCAGACGCAAGGCTTCTCTAAATTTACAGATTATCAGATTATGTGGGTTCAAAAAAATAACTTGTAATATGATCTTTTACTCTAAAGAGAATGAAAGTCCACAATATTTTTAATCATGTCTAACTCCAGTAATTCATTATCACGTCAAGAGTTACTGCAATATGTTGCTGGCATACCTAACTACATTCACTGTGCAGTTACTACAATATGTTGCTGGCATACCTAACTACATTCACTGTGCAGTTACTACAATATGT
>JGI20166J26741_10435559_pt1 | contig 16026 bp, 10 predicted proteins | sample TergutCu122P5_FD_26741 | JGI IMG/M metagenome (IMG submission 26741)
TCTTTGGAATAGTTAACCTGCTATTAAAATGTTCTCTTCATATACATAAATTAAAGTAATAATAAAAAAAAATTAAGATTGAAATCTTATTCTTGAAATAGCCTAATCAAGCATTTGCATTTTGGTTACTTTATTACAAAAGGAAAATGACCAAATTGACTCTTGTTTCAAAGTTTCTACAATTTTAAACTATTATGTATGACATAACAAAATTGTTTGTGATAAAATCAGTAAGCAAGTGTATGGGACACAAATTTTGCTAGGGAGGCTATGCAATACACCCATCGCACAAGACATATTTCCCTAAAATAGACTGAAATGGATCAAAAATTGTCACCGCTCAGCCCCTTAATAGATTGATTATGCCCAAATACCAAGTAACAAATCATCATAATCCATCAGTGGTAGCTTCTACAATTGATAGATTGTCCTTGTTAGTTATGTCTCAGTGTTGTTTGAAATCAAGTAAGGCCTAAATATGGAAGTGTGGGCATCAGAAGGACATAAAGTATGTGCCAACTTGGTTGTTTGTATATGGAAAACAATAATGAAAATGAATTTAAAGTAACATAATATTGAGTGGTAGTCCAATGAAATGAAAGTTAACTCCATACTAAAGAAATGCTCAGTTACTTTAAACTAATATATAAGTTAAAATGTACATATGTGCGTGAGTGCCAATGCATACCAAAAGAAGAAAAAGTGTTTTTTTATTATTACTTGTGCGATACAATATTATGAACAACATTTTAATGTGAATGATATAAATTTGTAAGTGGTTTTACTAGTGGTCTCCAGACTAAAGTAGCATGTGAGGGAGTATAGCTTTCTTACAGGTAGAAGAGGTGGAAAAGACAGTGGACAGTAAGAATTCAGTTTCATTTTAGCAGGTAACAGAATATGTGACAAATGTAACACAAAGAGCCTTCATGCAGATAAGTATACCACTCTTGAACAGTAGTTGACGTTATTCATTCAGTAACACTCTGTGGATTTTTACATTACAGCATTTTAGCATTTATATAAAAATAACACCTCTAATAAAAAGAGTTCTTGTTTTTCACTTGAGTATGAAAGATATGAAAAGAATTAACCATTTAAGATTTGAGGTTCTCACAGCAGTGGTGATGAAGATTTGGATCCTCTGGGAAGTTACACCATGTTGATCAGTAGACATTTGCCTACATTTCAAAGTATTGTGGTGCTTCCTTATTCAGGGTCCAGCAGTCTTCCTGGGCTACTGGACCCTGAAGATAAAGGTATTAGGATCCTTTGAAATTTCAGTTACTGTTTACTTATCAACATAGCATGAAATCTTAGGAGACTAATCTTCTGTACCATGTGACGTTCAGTTCAATGTTCATAAGTTCTTGCTGAGAACTTACCACATTACCATATAGCTGTTGACATTTTGCAACACGGTTGTTTCTGCTTATTTTTAATGTAATTGTGCCAAAAAACACCAGCATCAATCTCTCTCTTTTCAAATCCCAAGTCTATATTTGTTTTTGTTTTTTTATTTGTCTGTCTATCCTTGTTGCTGAATAAACTGTAACAATTTAAAGAGGTAATCAATTTGTAAAGACAAGAGTTATACAAGTAAGTGTAAAATATTTGCTCATTAAGATGAATTGTTATCTGCAGAGTGGTATGAAAAGATGAGTTATCAAGCATGCTTTACATAATCAAATGTTCATTATTTCATCACATGATACATAACACTACTGTTCTCCAGTAACAGTAGGGTTTACAGTATATGGTGATACATGACTATAATTTGACCTTTACAAAACCTTAAGCATTGATTGAAAAGGTAAAACTTAACCGCTTATTTTACTGATTGCGTGTTATGCCAGTCTGATTGTCTGAACCTTGAATAGTCTTCATGTATTCTTATGTGCTAGTGTCATTATAAAAACATTTGAATATATGAAGTATGAATCGGGTGTAAAGTAGAAGTTGTTTTATATAGAGAGTACAAAAAGTGGTGCACAAAAAGAGTGGGGATAGGTAGGCAACCTTAAACCACAACAACACGGGAAAGTGATAATTCCCCTACAGGGAATCTTTGATCAGACATCATGGTTAGAATGAATCTTCAAATGGGGCAATATCCAAATTGGACCTTGTATTACAGAAATTGTTCATTCTACTTTTTTCTTTTGATCTCCTCACATGCCCCTTTCATTAATGTGCACACTATTATGCTGCATTTGACAGTCTTGTAATGCATGATTCAATCTCTTTTGTATTAGGTTTTCTGCCCATTCCATTTGTATGTGTGCACCATTTTTTTTAGACAGAGGGGGCACTTGAAGGTAGGGTGACCACCTGTCCTGATTTTCATGGGACAAACCCAGAAATGCACCTAAAATTCCCTGTCCTGAAATTGGCGTGATATGTTGAGCAATCAGCCAAATGAACTCTTTCTTTATAAAACCTAAATGGCAGCACTCTCCACACTGAAGGCACACTGTGCCACAATCTGCACATTAGGAACTATTTGAAAAATGAACCAGCATATTCATACTTCAAACAAACTGTTGTAGTTTTGAAATTGAATTGCCTATCAACTTGGATTTAAAAAAAAAAGTGTTTGGCATAATAAAGCATGCACTTGCACTGTTTCCGAACAGTGAAGCCAAGCAAGCTTTTCAGTAGTGACAGATGGTGTCAGATAGTTCCAGCAGCAGACAGTGTACTTCCAAATGTTGCACAATTACTCTTGTACTATCTGTTCCTGGGTGCAGTGTGTATGTGGAGTGAGTGTTCTCACTTCTGAATTGCTACTGGTGAAGTTAATGTATTAAGAGCAGCATAAACTTAATAACACTTTAAACTGCTGTAAACATGAATTACATGTAAACTTGTAATGATTTTACGCATGTGTTTTTAAGGACAAAGAAATCCACGAGAAAAGCAAAGTCAAAAAATATGTTTTTAAATTTAAATAAGGAACCAAAATTGATAAAATGAAAATGTTGATTTTTGGTTATTAAAATTGCAACAATACATGTCACTTTTATGTATGTACCAGTTTTAATTGCCTGTATTTTCTTGATCAAATAAAAATCTTTTTGTTCTTATACAATTATTTGTTCTTTTAAAAATTTCCTTATTATTGCATTTTAAAATTTGACATGAAAGACTTTTTAAATAGCATGTATTTGCAATAATAATTTTCGTATGCGAACTAAAACTAAACCACTGCAATGGCAAAACCTTGTACTGTACATTATTGGCATAACCCCCCAATACACCAGAGTATCGCAGACATTGCTAGAATGTCCCATGATATGAATGTGGTCACCCTGCTTGAAGGTTATTAACTTTTTATAGGGGATTGTTTTCCTCTATGTCTTGCTATGCATGGAAGTTTTCTACAAATCTACATATTCATGTGTTGTTGTGATATTTTCAATTAAATTTTAATTGAATGGTAGATTTGGCTTCACAGTGCAGCCTGATAATGAGTTAAAATGCAGCCACTTTTTTTAGCTTGTACAACCACCACCCCACTCTGTAACATGAAGCAAATAATTGATTAGACTATTAATCTCAATTACATATTCTGAAGCAATGTCAATTGTTCCAGCATCTTTAGCAAGAACAGAATTAAACTGAATGTAAGTTTTCACTGTAACAAAACAAGTTACTGAAGTATATATTAGTACTTGTTTTGCAATAATTACCAACTTAATATAGAAGAATAATTTATAAATCCTCTGCATTATGTCAGAGAAGCACTGCCTAACCCAAAAATGAAATAAGACTGCTATGGTAATTCAGACCTCATTGAAGCTATCCAAGTGGATTGAATGACAGCAATTAGATTGGCAATATGTAACAGTAGTTTTACTTTCCAATGTGGATGTGATGGGAGACTGGAAAATTAGTGCTTTTGTTACAAAGACAGGAAATTATATTTCTGCCTTGGTATGGTACCCCGATGTGTTAATAATTGTATTTACTGAAATGTATGTTATCAAGATTATCCTTACTAAGATCACAACTTCAGAATGTTGGATACTCTGCACTTTGATATGAAAACTGTGGATTCTGAAAATAACTATGTTCATGCAATTGTCTGATTTAAAGAGGAGAAATAAAAATGTGTATGTAATAAATATATTTAGATATAACATATACAGTCAGACATATTGTAAAACCCACATCAATTCAGATATTTCAGACATTACAAGGAATGTTGTATATTCATAAAACCATCAAAACACACATAAATTCTGTATATCACTTATTTATTTTTAACTCCTACATGTTTGGTCATGATAAACCATCATCAGGGAGGTCTGCAATATAAATAATAATGATTTGATGGTTTCATATTTTACAACATACACGGTGAAGAATGAACTAAAATTGGAAAAAAATGTTTGAAATTTATTTCTCCCTTATGTAAATTGAGTGACCTATTTCTAAAATGCAATATGTTACAATTGTGGTTTATTTCCTTCTTTCCACATGTCAAAACCAGCTTCCTGTTTTGTTATTGTTAAATTAAAATAAACTGCATTTCTTGAAAAGATTTTACAATCTGTCACACTAGTTCAGGTTTAATTTCAGGAATTGTTTTGAATTAATGAGGTTTCACTGTTTGTATCTGTATATACATATTGCATTTTGAAAGAGAGAACATTAAAGGCAATGCAAAGTTTGTAACAGTCATTCTGTTAAGGATAGCTAGTGTTTTGTTTCACATAGCAAAAGGAACAAACTTTCCCCTACAACTTTCCTAGCCTTATGGTACTTGCTAGCACATCATCCTTCTGATTGTCCTCATGAAGAACCACTATGGAATAAGGCATGATATTACACAATTATATATTTTTTAATCCGGTGCCAAATAATTTAAATGTTTCAAGTAACAGTTCATTTGCAGGAATGCTATCATATATGCACTTGTTTGTATTGTGGAATACTGTAGGGTTGCTGCGATGGACAACTACAGCACTCCAACAAATAACAGAATTTATTGTCTCTAGTCTAGTTGTACAGCAAGTCGCCTGGTGGTGTAGAAGCCATAAGTGACGGTGCAGTTCGCCGGAAGAGAAGCAGGACGTTGCTTGGTAGCAGGTGTGCTGTGATGACTGGAGGCGCAGCCGAAGCAGCTGGGTGGCGTGTTGCGGTCTGCTAGCCGTGTAGCGATGTGTAGCGATGCTGCACGGCTGATGGATTGGAGGTCCTCAGTGTGTCGTAGCGGCTGATGAAGGTGCCGTTGCAGGGCTGAGTGCTGCAGGGAAGAGTGCTCTGCTGCCAGCTTAGTGCCCGGCCCACAAGACATCATGGCCGGACAACCGGGTGTAGTTTCTTCCTTCTTTATGGTCTGGTCCGGTTATCCTCTCTTGACGTGCTCTCTTCTTGATGAGAGTGTTGGATGAAGCTAGGCCAAGCCAAGTCAAAGTTCTAAATGGGGGCGGAGAATTGCACGAAGCGTGAGTTGACGTCCCTCTGTCTGTTAGCCATACCTGCATTTGATCGCATAGCTGGGCTCTATAACAGACACCTTAACACTAAGAGGGGAATATGCTAACGCTAAACGATTTTGAAGTCAGCCTGAGGGCCTTGACTCATCTTGCCAAAGATAGCCCCTAGGTGGCACTGGACTAATTATGGGAGGGATAAACTTTGCTTGGTTGGCTTTCTGGGTTCTGAGCCCAGACTAGCTCAGTCGCAAACCGGAGGTATGCGACTTTTTCCAGACGCTTAGATGAAGCCGCCGCGCCTGGGAGGGGAGTTGCGGGCCGTCCCCCGACTTTGCGTCCTATACCCTGGCATTTGCATTACAACTGAGGAAAATCACGGAAAACCGCAGTCAGGGTAGCCGAAAGGCGATTCGTTTAGTCGACTTGGCCATCGCGGGCGATTGCCTCGGCTGGCCTGCTGGCCCTTGCCGCCATTGGCTTTCGCGTCAGGCGACGGGGTCAACCCTCAGTCAGCTTAAGTATTTGCCGAGTTGCTGTATTAGGGGGGTTCTCCAAGTCAGCTAACTTTGAGTCAAAGCTCGCAGTCAGGGCTCTGATGTGGTCGGCAAACAGCGGAACACCCAGATCCTCGTGTATCTGCCTGTTACGTGCCATGGGGCACCATAGCAAGACGAAGACACTGTGATCGTAACACCTGTAGCCTCCGGACATGGGATCGGGCAGATGACCTCCATGCGGGGACCGCGTAATCCATCATGGGGCGGATGAGTTTCTTATATAGCAGCAATCTGTTCCTGACAGAGAGATCACTCTTTCTATTCAGGAGGGGACCCAGCATGCCCACGCTCTGAGCAGTCTTCTTTCTAACCTGATCGATGTGAGGCGACCAGGTGAGTCTTGAATGTAGGGTCACCCCCAGATAACGAGTAGTGTCGACCCATTGGATTGGTTCCCAGAAGAGTGTTAATGGTCGGGGCTAGATGAAGCGCCGCCCGGCACGCACGAATATTATCACGGTGCTCTTATAGACATTAATGGCCATTCTCCATTCGCTCAACCACCGTTGAAGGTCGTTGAGTTATGACTGCAGGTAGCTGATGAGCAGCGTTGGCTTACGCGTCGTGGCTATGATGGCCGTTCGTCCGCGTAGAGGGCTAAATCGACGTGGTGCGAGGTTGAGGGCATGTCTTTGACGTACAGACTTAAGAGGACAGGGGAGATCAATCCACCCTGAGCCACTCCAGCACGCATGCCTCGACGAGATGCCGTCTGGAAGGACGCTTCGAAAGTCCGACCCCGGAGGTATGATGATATTGTATGGACTGTGTAAGACGGGAGGTTTAGGAGCGTTAAATTGTAGAGAAGGCTATCGATCCAGACGGTATCGAAGGCTTTGGCCACGTCGAGGAAAACTGCGCCTGTTGGCCCCTTTTCCCCAAAGTTCCTGGTAATTCTTTCAACGAGGCAGGCCAGCTGCATGGACGTGCTATGCCTGGGTCTAAACCCAAAATGCTCATCCCGCATCAGCCCGCGCTCACTTACTTCATGTAATATGACGTTCACTTAATAGATAGCGCTAATTGCGTAATACCTGCGCTACCTAACGGAGTTCAAAGTCCATAAAACAATATGTCCCCGGAGCGTTGGATGTGCAGCAATGCTAGATAATTTTGGAGTGGTGCTGGAAATTTGAGAATGCGTGCGAAGTCGAAAAGCTGTGGCGGCGTGAATGTACAGCAGGATTTCCGTCACGGCTGCCGGCATAGCGTAATTGGTGTAGCGACTCGTTACGGGCTGGACGGTCCGGGGTTCGAGCCCCGGTAGAGGTGAGGTTTTCCAGACCCTACCTGGGGCCTACCTAGCTTCCTATACAATGGGTACTGGGTTTCCTTCCCAGGGTTCAAGCGGCCGGGTCGTGGCGTTGACCACCCACCCCTTTCCATCGCCGAGGTTGTGTATGGGTGGGGCTATACCTCTGCTTCACCTTAGTGCCTTCATGATGGCGTAGGCTGATCTTCACCTGTTTACCCCCAACATGAGTAACAAACGGACGCATTCGTGACGGATTTGAGTCCAAAGGTTCGGTGTAGTATGTGCAAAGGCAACCATCTGGGAAGACCCGTACATCAAACAGTCGTACCTTTTCTGCTATGGTGTTGCAGTATTTCACACTATCACCAAAAAAATCCATACGACAATTTTCATGAGTCAGCCATCACAGTACGCCCCTTGGTCGACTTTTGCCTTTCTTCCGCCGAATTTAGAAGTGCCTAGATGTTATCGGTGAACATTTCGAACGCTTTCCCCAATTCACCATGTGTTAATAAACATTTCCTTCTGTGTATCGGCCTCCAATAAATTTCAACATTAAAGTGTACATACATTTTTAGGCACCTTGTACCGAACAAGTAGGCTCATGCTGTAAGCACTTTTGACGTAATGGGGAGAAGCCGCTTCGAATTCCGCCCGAAACATAGACTGTTCTCAGGCTTTTCGTGATTGTCTTCTGTTCCTTCAAGTAGACACAGGGTTGGACTCTTAAATTGTGCAGTGACTTCTACATCTTCTCCATATTTGCTTTCAGTCTTTGCTGAATTACTGACGACTTCGTCAAATAAATAAATATAACATACCAGCAAGTGTAGCCATAAAAGCTGGGGATCCCATACATCCGGTCCGGAATAGTCCCAGTTTCATGCATTTTAAAGAGCTCTGCCGGTGCCCCTCAAAATTCGGTTCGGGACGCCAGATATCCCGGGTTTTTCGAAGTCATAAAATATTACATTTCTGGTAATGCATGTGAACATTTTGACTTTCACACCAAGTGAGATAACATCTACAGGAGTACGAACAGTCGTCAAACCTGCTGTTAACATGAAAAATTAGGAAAAGGAGAGAGAAATGTAGACTGTAGATTATAGAAACTGTACTTACACTGCGAAGGATGAGGAACGGGTATGTAAGGAAAATGCATTGAGTTTACTGATGATGATGATTATTATTTCATTTTTTTCTGTCCGTATATAAGTTTTTACTTGAGTTGCCTCGTTGTGGTAATATTCATAAATTACTCTGCTTCTTTATTGTGTGACAGGTTAAAAATTTTTTCTTTTACCGCCTTTCCGGGCCACCTAAATGTTGTTAAAGTGTCCTGTTTTTTTTTATGGTGTCCTGTGCAGACACGGCTTACCAGAGGTCTTTACTCGGAAATAGTCGCCCGTAGGATAGTATTCAGTACAACGCTAGTGGGCCGGAGAGGTGTTTTTGTGATGAAATCGAACCTCGGACCTTCATCCATGTCATGTGACGTTATCGCTACAGTATTAACTGCGGTGCACTGATCTTATCAGTATAGTTCACCTCATCATGGCGGAACGTGAAGTGGTTCACTTTTTGCTGGTGCTACTTATGGTCACTTCTGGTCATGCAGGTAATGAGACGGCGAAAATAATAGACATTTTCACTACCTTTGGAAAGCATCTTATTCCGGGCCTCTTAGTTGGTAATTTGGTTTTACACACACAGCGAGTTCGTTTTAAGTACTCGCATCATTCAGACGATTCGAGCTGGCCGAGATAAAGGACCTCCACTGGCTCTGTACGAATCTGTGAGATTTCACAAACGTTAGACACCTGTTTTCGTGCTCAGTACATAAAAAATTACTACATTTCACTGTCGCGGGATGTAATCACAGCCTACCACTAAGGAGTTCCGAGCTGAGAGCAGACCCTCGTTTCTAAGTGCAAATGTTTCTGGTGTTCTGTACGGGTTGTTATTATTTTAGTTTGCAAATAACTTATAGCTCGGGACTCAGCTCTGCAACCGTAGAAGCCCGGGTAATGAGTGGGAAACAGAGCCACAGAGCTCAGTCCCGAACTCTATTACTTTTAAGTGTAGAATTTGTATGCGTTAAATTGGTCGGATATAAACGAACGGTTTCACATGGTTGCCGTGTTTATAATTGTTTACTTACAAAGAACATTTCACATTACGTACCAAATTTTGAGCCGCAGTAGTCGAAAACAAAAGAAAATTTTCGCTGGACCGCCATTTTGTTACTTTACATTCGGCAATAAATTTGCCTTAACAGACTGGAGTATTTTCAAAGATGTATCACTGTACATCACTGGCGCTAGTGTCGTTCCTATCCTCTTACTTCCTATCTCACGGGTGAAAAATTGTCTAGCTCGCTGTTCAGAGTCATTCTGTATCCATTTCCTTCGGACAAGAAACCAAGTTTCTTTGTATTTCAAGATATACGAGAAGAAATGATTCTAAGCTGAATGGTAACCATTTTCGGGATTTAATTTGGTCCTGGTATGAATGTGATATGTCTGATTTCCAGTTACTTTTTAAGCGTGTTCGCAAAATTGGAAAAAGGCTATTGTTATCTTCGTCATGTCTGCCCCATCCTCCCGCATGGAACAACTTGGCTACCACGGGACGGATTTTCGTTAAATTTCACGTTTGAGTATTTTTAGAAAATCTATTGAAAATTCAAATTTCATCGAAATGTGAAAAGAATAACGGGCACGTTACATGAAGGCTTATATATATGATCATACGACTATCTCGCTTTATTCTTCTTAGATCGAACAGTGTTTCAGAAAAAAGTTGCAGAGAAAATAAAAGCACACATTTTATGTTCAATGCCCCCCCCCCTCCTTTCTCCCCGAAAATCATGTTGTTTGAGATAATGTGGAAAAATGCGCTTTTTATTCTGGATAACTAAGGCTACAAACACACTTCAGAATATGTAATACGGCTTTTCCGCAGCAACGGTGGTTGCACGAACGTGCATAGTGTTACCTTATACGTATGTTGCCTGTCTTGTTATTACGTCTTATCGTGATTGAAACGTGATCACGTGGCTTTCCTTTCACTTCTAACAAGTTTGTGCTACAATGTTTAAAGGAAACAGCTGGATAATTAATATTTGGGTTATGTAAAGACTTTTTTTCGATTGAAACTGTCATACCCTGGCGGTCAGTATGTCCTATATACCGCCAGGTTTAACACTAATAACTCTACATTTTGCCTGCCCCGTGTTTTCATGCTTTTTATGTGCCTTACAAGAAACACTTTTATTGTCCTAGGGCATAAGGGTATTGATATTTTAAATGGAACAGCACTATATTCTTTGTGGTACGAAATTAATTTGTATATGGACATAATGTAAATTAATTTTAATCTTCAGATGGTTAAGTTTTTTCTTCAGCAGTTGCATGGAGGTAATGAGGAATACTCCAAAAATATTAAGATACAGGCTGTCCAAGCACAACTTGAATACGAAAGAGGAGTGAAAACACTTTGTTCACGATTTCCGGTGTTGGATTGTTCGTCTGTTGTTGTGGCAGTTTTAAGTGTGAATTACACGTGAAACACAATTGCATTTGTCTGTCGTTCTTTAACCAAGGCAAGTCCTTATGTTCTCTTTGCTTGAAAACTCGTATGGAATCAGCCATGATGTCAAGAGGTACTGTTTAGAATTTGATCGCCATAACGACACGCCATGCCTAACATTGGGACTCCTACCAAAGTGCCGCGGTTCTCGAAAGGACCAGTCAGCGTACGGACCGTTACCGATCCGGGTCTCGGCTGCATGGATCCGTCCACTTCGTATCGAACTGGTCTTGTTCACGAATCTGTCCCCGTTTACCGGTCGGTGTTCGGATCTCTGTACCACTCCACAGAGCCAGGAATGTTTGAAGATATTTCTGGAACCAGTGCAGTAAATGTAAGGGCCCTAACTTCACGATGTCCTGAAGTGACAGTGCACATAAAGCATTATAACTGTTTGCATACGAAATTTTTTGACACAAAATTCGCTACACAGCTAGTTTTTAGACTTGGGTCCCTTCCCTCGAGTAATGGGCCCCAGGCAGCCGCACAGACTGCGACAAACTCTGCAGATATCCCTTCGTTTATGACTCACACGGATTAGTTTTTTTAATCAGTTCGCAGTTCGTTAACGAGTTCTCTTCTCCTGCACATGCCGATGACATTGACCAAGTCATTTACTAGTTAATGTTTACAAATAAACGTCGGAATGCTACCACGATCCGTATGTGTCATTTTGAGTTTCATATGCATATCCAGTTTGTACACGTGTTATCGTCGTGGAAGCTTCAGAGGCACGAATCTTAAGCAAGACGTCTGTGAGAACCTCAGAACCCGCGTAATCGTTGTTGTTTGAGGATTTCAACTTACAGATGATGTTCAGGTTAAATTTGTCGTCTATAATCTCATACTTTTGCATCGTTACCAGATTTGTAATCCGTGACTTACTAACGGTATTTCACATATACTGTATTGTATAGGTGGGTTTATGGTCTATTTCCATAAAAAAAATATACGTGCCTAACACAGTGGTTCATTGGTTATCGTTACCGAACTCAACACGAAACGAAACTTCCGCGCGGACGCCATATTTTTACATTGCTTTCTTACAATGGAAGCATCCTGAAGTAGGCCTAGGGGGCAGTAGTGTCGGTCCAGCCTCACAAGTTGAGGAGATTCCCCATGTTATTCTTGATTGCAGGAACGGACACAGGCGATGTACGTATAAACGTGACTTTGAGGCGCGCATGTTATATTGCGTGCTTCTGTAGCCTTGGGTATCCAACATGCAATGTGCGTGCGCCATATTTTCATCTGTGACCTCTCTGTACCATATTTTTCCACATTATCTTATAAACGACACGATTTTCGGAAAAAAAATTATTGAACATAAAATATGTTTTTTTTCTACAGCTTTTGTCTTAAACATTTCTCATACTAAGAAGAACTGAGCGAGATATCATAAATGTACTTAGGTTTGCATGTGAAGTAACAGTTATTCTTGTCAGTTTTTAATGAAAGTTGCATTCTCTCGACAGATTTTCGAAAAATACTCAAATATCACATTTCATGAAAATCTGTCCAATGACCGCCGAGTTGTTCCATGCGGAAAGACAGGCTGAATGCAGACACGGTGGGGGCTAAGATTCGATTCTTGTAATTCTCCGAACACGCCTAACAGAAAATATGGCGTTGGAATGTTCGCCAGTAGGATAAATTTCACACCAAGTGTTATGAAAATGCATCAGTTGGTTCGAAAGTTGAATTGGGGACACACAAATTCCGCATGGGAACCTCATAAGCCCACTTTACTAACATCTCGAAGAAATTCAAATCTGGTCACAATCGAGCGAAAATAACACACTACATATGGAGACCTATGCACATGTGGATGATAGTAAGGGTACAAAATACAGTTGATGTTCTAAATATAATATGGGGTCACGCGGATGCGATTTGGGTGCAAGGTTATTGGGATAAAAATACAAAGACAATTATAACAAATATGTATTGCTTTATATGTGATTATAATTACATACGTGGGGCTACCCAAAAATTCGGGGAATTTGACCATAAAAAAAGTTTCTTACGGCAACTCCTAGTTTCCACCGTCTCCTTCGAAGTATTCCGCTTGGGCACATATAAAGCGATCCTAGCGTGTTTCCCACGATTTCATGCATCCCTGGAAGTTCTCAAATGTGTGTCGATAACCTCTTGCGTTTCTGCGTGGATCTCCTCAGTCGTGTCAAAACAACGCCCTTTCAGCCGTAATTTCATCTTTGAGGAAAAGGAAAAAGTCGCAGGGGCTAGGTCAGGCGAACACGGGGGTGGGAAATCACTGTAATGTTTTTGGAAGTCAGGAATTGTCGAACAACGAATGGTGTGTGAGCGGGCGCGTTTTCATGGTGGAGAAACCAATAGTTTTTCTTCCATTTGTCTGGAAGTTTGTGCCGAATGTCCTCCCTCAGCCGCTTCAAAACCTCACAGTAAAACTTACCATTGACGGTTTGACCAGGGGGTACGAATTCCTTGTGGACAATGCCTTGGATGTCGAAAAAAAAGGTCAACATTGACCTGACATTGCTGCGAACTTGACGCGCTCTTTATGGCCGCGGTGAATTTGGCGACTTCCACTGCGACGACTGCGGCGTAGTCTCAGGGTCATACCATACACCCATGTTTCATCATCGGTTATGGTATTGGAGATGAAGATGGGGTCGTCTCTGGCTTGTGGTTTGAGTTCCCTGCAGACAGAAACGCGAAGGACCTTCTGGTCGTCGCTCAGCAGTCTCGGCACAAATCTCGCAGAAATACGTCTCATGTTCAAATTGTCCGCCAAAATGCGTTGAACGGTCCCGTATGACAGTCCTGCTATCTCACAAACGTCGTGAATATTTTGCCTACGATTTGCAAGTATAGCCTCGCGAACTTTTGCTATGTTTTCCGGTGCTGTGCTTGTCGACGTTCGTCCAGAACGCTCATCGTCGTCGACGTCCGTCCGTCCGTCCTTGAAGCGTTTGTATCATAAAAAAATGTTTTTCTTTGGCACATGGCGTCATCTCCGAAGGCTTCCTGTAACATTCGGTGGGTTTCTGCAGCAGTTTTTTTAAGATTGAAAAAAAATGGATGTTCCTTAAAATCGATATCAGTTGTAAAAAAATCGCCGGATTACTAAAACATAACTCACAAAAAGGCACTGAACTTAATAACACGTCCTCTCAGCTTTACAACTGTTGGCACACAGATTCACAAAGCATACAGCTAGCCACATCTAGCGACGGAAGGGCATACGATAACCGGTTCGGGCGCCCTGTTTATATTCACCGAATTTTTGGGTAGCACCACGTATATACAGCACGACATAGATGTGGCTTGTAGTGGTATGGTGTAATAATCCAGTGGCGCAGGCTTAGTTTTTTTTTACGTCACGTTCTGCAGTTACTAATCTACGTCTTGAAACGATTTACAAGATGCATAATTTAGGAAAATAGTGCACTCGTAATGTTTAATATTTGTTGATTATATTTGGGAATATTAAATTTTGTATGAACATTGATTATACATGTGCCTACAAATTATTTTCGAAACCTAAATTACAAAGTGCTTCTACGAGTGAAATGTTTTGTTTATGCATATCTGATAATGTAAAACACAGCGTCAGCGTAGACGGGTAAATAATAAGTTTGTCAAAGAAATGTCAGAGCATAGCTATTTTCATACTAGTAATAACATTCTGTAACATATCTACAAGGATGAACAATAACAACCAGTGTGATCCCGGTCCATGAAATGACATGCACAACGAAGATGAGTTCCGGGTTCAGAGATACGAGCGTTTTTCAGTATTAAGTTAGACGTATATTTCCATTCTTTTCCTGTTTTAAGAGGTAATGTAGACTAATAATATTAACAATACAGGATTAAGAGGATGACAAGGGTTTTCAGATGGAAGGTAGGCTTCGTTACCCCATGGCATATAGGTACTTTTCTCTTGTCCAGAGTTAACATACCGGCTCTGGCCAGCCTCCTATTCAGTGAGTAAGTAAAGTAAAGGTGTCCCGCTACAGGGCGAGGTGGCCCAAGGGGTTCCGGGTAGATTAAGGCCCCGGATTTTCTTGACGTTTCGGCACTACAAGGGTGGTAGGTAGTCAGCCAAACGCACCAGCCACCTTTACCCCAGGAGAAATCCCTGGTACTCACTTTCAGAGGCTGAGTCGACATGGTTCTGTCGGGGGCACCACGGAAAAAAATCCCCAGTGACACCACCGGGAATCGATCCCGGGACCGTCCGACTAGTTGCGCAGCGCCTTAACCACTACGCTACCCCAGACCCCCGCCCCCCCTATTCAGTGAGTACCGGGGGTAAATCTACAGGGTGAATGAAATGACCACTCATCTCCATCTAGTGCCGAGGTTAGGAATGAGTACAAGCATACCTCCGCTTCCACATGCCTCTTTGTGGTGTTTACAGGAACAATCTTAACTGTGCTCCATGTTGTTTGTTATTTCCACAAGAGATAACTGCATGTAGCAGTTGTAATGTTTGGCCGACCATCCGCACTTTTGACTTTGGATGACTTCTTGACGAAATTTGTTATGGATATTATGTCATTGGATGGCACGCAGAAATCGTACGTCATAATTTCCTACAATCTGTTAGCCATGTGTCGGACTCGCTTCAGTGTGAGTTGATGGCGACGTTTGCGTACATGCCAAAATGTGGTAACCACTGGAACCATGTTCGAACTTCTCTAACACACACCTCACACGCCCATACCAGCTTGACACTAATCAATATTTCCGTCCACCTGTCAGTCCGCTCTCCACCCGCATACTGTATGGCTGCTTACAGAGATAAGGCTATACATAAACAACGTATATTGTATTTTCTGTAGTCTTAGCAAATAACCTAGACACTTTGATATTATATCTTGTAAAATTACATCAATTTTAATATTTATAACAGACCCGACACAGGAGGTAGCCAGACATTTTACAATATTTTATGATAAGGCAAATGTTTTCACGGCTGCATTTAACTAGTTCAGTGAGACTCACTTCACTAATCACAGTAATTTTACTTCACTATTGTTTTATCTCAATATTGTTTTAATAATACAGCAGACTTCATTTTATTAATAAATGATCATTCACCGATTTCCAGGGTGACGATACCAGAGGCTGTGGTGATACAATTGGTCCTCCTGATGATGAGCAGCGTGCTGCTCGAAACATGTTGAGG
>JGI20166J26741_10436670_pt1 | contig 16010 bp, 10 predicted proteins | sample TergutCu122P5_FD_26741 | JGI IMG/M metagenome (IMG submission 26741)
TACGGCGTGACCTAATAATCCACAACGTAAAAGTCGTGTTGTGACGTCACTTTCTGTGCTTACATAATATTTAATATTTATAGCTTACATCTGGAAATAGAAAATTTTGTGTAAACATAAATCGTACACACATAAAAATATTCTGTGCGCGTTACAACATGTAAGTAAAAAATTACAAAAATTTTCACCGGTTGGAATTTTGTTTCACGTATGATTGTTTACTTAACCAAATGAAGCATCAGTGTCTATGTGTGTGTGTATATGTGTATATATATACACACATACATATAGGCCTTATATACAATATAAGTCCTTCAAAAATTATAACAGCTTAATTACAGTAATATGTAAAATTACATGCACGTGTGAGGTATTTTTTCTTTGTCACAAGTGTTGTACAAAACACAAAAGTGATCCTATAATCCTTTCAAAATATTCCAGGAGGCAAGGACCCGGAAGCTTTGCGTTGTGTTCTACCTGCATTTCCTACTGTGGTACGAGGTGAAACCGACTTGTAAGGTTGCCGTTGTTAACATGTAACTATGACATATGACATCGTCCAGCACAGTTAGGACTGCTTGTCAAGCGAGATGCCTTTCTGGCTAAATGCCTCCATATTCCCTTACACCACTACTACCATTAGTTAAGCATACTGAAATTACGAACTGGCACACACATCTGCCGAGAGTACACGTCAGTTGTTTACCCATTGTCTCTCAATGAACATTTCCCTCCGGGCTTACTATTAGCCTGCGCCTGTTATGTTCAATTGTAGAAATGACTCAAGTTCGAAGCAAGATATGTTCATATCATCAGTAACAGCATTATCATCATCCTTAAATCTAATCTCTTCATAGTATTTAAAAACATTATGTAAATTCGAGCAAGGTGGTTTAAAAACGTTTATGAATTGTATTGCGCAGTTATTCGTATTGACCCTCTTTCATCATAACGAAAACTCTGAGAAATTTTCCGTAGTTTTAATTGTTTGTTCCAGGAAAATTTCTACCTCAAATTATACTAACAATCTCCCTTTCACATCGTGTCTAGTTTGTTAATAACTACAATCCAAATAATCCATTCTATACGGTGCGATTCAGTAGCAAAAATATAATTACATAGTCTACCTTGTTTCTCCCTTTCAAAATGGCAGATCTATTAGTCTATTAATCTCAACAGGTTTTCGAAATAAACAAAGATAATTTTTCTGAACATATTCGCCTGAATTAGACTTCTGGTTATATTGGACTCGATCTTGTTTTCTGCGCAGTCACATTCAACGGCCTACACAAGATAATCGTACTGTACTATGGTCTTTGTCCCAGACTAAATTTAACGATTGTCTGTGAAAGAGCAGGGAGCTGATTTGGATGCGAGTCGTGTGGGCAGAAGCATGGAAATTTCGTGCTGCTCTTGATTTCACGGTCACATGAATTGCATATTTTGTTATCATTATTCCGCTGAACGGTTTCAGTTTATATTCACGGAAAAGAGAAATAGCGAAGAACATAAATTTGTGTGTAGACATTATAGTTACCTTAGACCGAGACTAAAGATTTATACAAATATTTCTGAAGAATTTTAGATGCTCACAGATGTAACTTTAACATTTCAGTTCTCTGGGGTGTGGCGCCATATGTACTTTAGTAGAAATTTGCCGATGTTTCTCCGAATCGTCAGTAATTTTAGAAGTTTGCTGACGTTTCTTCCAAATGTCGATAACTTTATACGGGACGCCACGAGCCAAGGAGGTTTTAACTTTTAAGATTTGTTCTATTTTATCCTTTTTTATTTTTTGTCAGTCTCTTCACTTTCATTATTCATATTCTTACTTCCATCCATCCAATTTCTGTTCTCTTCAACCTTCAAGATATTCTCTTCCTCTTCTCTCCATTGTTTGTTCATTGTCTGCTACTTTTCCTTGTTGAAATTTTGAATATTAATTTCACTTTTAAATTAAACTACCGTAAAAGTTTCCTTTTTAAAAATGTGGAGGATGGCAGTTTGGCTCCACATGTTCTTTATTCTGACACTTGATAGAAATAACTGTTCAGCCTCATAGTCTGTCCGTACTGTCCCGGTGCCCATTGAATAGAAAAATGGTGGGCCCCACAGACATTTTCGACGTCCGGGAAAACAAATCTTCTTGTCCTGGTGGGAACAGAACCACTGTCCCTCGCGTACCAACCAAGTTATTTCTGTCCATTTTAAGTGCTTATCATGACATTAATTTAACTATCACCTCATACGTTTTGAAGGGAGAGATACATTTTTAATATTTGTTGAAATCTTTAGTGACGTAAGGTACAAATTAGGGCAGATAATTCTTTAAAATGGTGCTTTAAAATCTGCAGAATTTTACGTTCGGATTTCTAGCACAACCAGAAAATAATGGCTTGTAAATTAATCTATTTAAACAGCAGCACATAAATTTCCTCGATAATCCTTTGGTTGGTTTACAATCTTGACCCAAATATTCTTAATTTTTACCACACTTTTAATCGTTTTCCCCCAAAGAAGAGAGCAAATATACTTTGAAATACATCACAACCAGTTCCTTCAGTACAACTACCCATTTGCAATTTATAAGCATTTTCGCATCTAATTCTGCTCTGCATAAATTCTTAATTTGTTATAGTTGTTAAGTGTCAAAATATCAGTCAGCCTACTATAGATATAATCCAGGCTGTTCAGAAAGAAGCCAGCTACATTAGTTCTATCACTGCGATATTGACAATACCAGGTTAAGTGTAGGAGATAATACTTCTGCTTAAACAGCAAAGAATTTTGGATGCTCTGCACACAGAGTATTGTTACCTTTCGCATATTCTCACAATAAAGGTCAATTATGTATTTCCCTGCATAAATTAACCAGTTAGTTTGTTTAACAGAGTAGACATGTGTTTAGTGTGAGGTAAACCTGGAAGTCATTAAAGAAATTTACCTTTAAGACAATATAATCTATTGAACAGTGTCCGAAATAAAGGCGGACAATTGGCGTGTCGTATTGTCTTGCGGACTGGTGAAGAGAGAACACCAGAGGCCAAATCTACGTAGGGTACTCCATGATCTTTAATTTCAAGTAGGTGGCTTGTCTCGCAGAAACGCGTTGTCGAAGTTAAGTTAGCTAATCAACGACATTATTAACAGTGGTAATAACATGTACCACCTACTGTAACAATAAGAAAATATACATTTGTCACACCGTGTGTTTTTCTGGTGTTGTGTTTTACGCATTAAACAATGGTTGTTTTCCTCATTAAAATTGGCAGGTTATGTTTTGTTGCAGTTATTCTTCGGGAGTTTGGGGTGGCGCAGTTGGTTGAGGCACTGAACTACAAGGCGAAACAATTGGGTTCGATTCCCGGTGGAGTTATTAGGATTTTTCCCTTACTTAATCCTTTCTGCCGCACTTTGGCCCTGGGGTCGACTCATCCCTTAACATAAATGGGTACCAGGGATTTCTCCGGAGTAGGAAAGGTGGCCGGTGCGAAGGGTATCAAATTTTTGCCATTTTGTTTTTCGAATTTCTAGAAATTCTGGGATCCTCAACATCCAGGAACCCTAAGGGTCTGTCCAGGTCTGAAGCGGGAGAGCTTTACCTTTTGCTTTAGCATTCATTCTTTACGCAATCCGTCTTACGACAAGTCTATAGTTCCTTCCAAAGCGAGTTCTACAGAGTGCTTTCTAGTGCTTCCTCTTTCAAGTTCACGTCCTTTCTAATTTTTATCAGGTTATCCAATCTCTGCTTACGTCTTCTTCCTTGTCTTCCCGTCTCTTATATCTTTTATTCTGTATTTTGCTGTAGGAATAGAATTAATTCGTATATACGGATAACTTGGACGAAATTCAGTTTTCAAGACGTCCACATTCGGGTTTATTACTTTAAGCACATAAATCACGACGAGTTCGCGGGCAATTTATGATTAAGACTTAGAAATACTATGGGCAGATTTGAGTGAAAAATTATGGCAGATCACTTTAAAAGTGGATGAAAGTAGGCTGAGTTGGCTCAGGATAGTTTTCAAGCAGCTGTTTCTATAGACGTCGAGGAATTTCTTGCTTATGTCAGTAACCATTATATTCTCAAACACCAAGCTCTAGAAACCTAGTCATTTGCTTCGTCATTAGCGTGTATAACACAATGGGAAATCATAAAGCATAAACAGGTTGCTCTGAGTTACAAAACCCGTCGTTTTGCTCACAGAATGTATTTCTGAATTAGTTACGTTTCTCGATTCATATGGCCAGCTCAACATTAACTGGACTGTTTTTAATGCAGACGTGGTGTATCTAATGTAAGATAGGAAATGGGTCTTCTTTTAATATGATCATCAATTTATTTGTTAAAAATAAACCACTTCTATGGGAGTGAATCTCGGCCTTTCACTCTGACGAAGATAATGAACGAAGGGGCTGAGATTTGAGGATTATATAGCGGCAATGATGAAGAACAGCAGTATTACATTATTAAAATATTAAAATGGAATATTACGGCCTTCTTGAGTATTACGCCCTTTATTCTGATTGCTAATTACTAACATTTCAGGAGAAACTAGTGTTAAATATTTAATAAGGAGAATAAAATTAAAGCAGAACGATTCTCCGAGATGTAGGCAGCCACCAGACTGCGCTGAGTTACATATCACCAGTCGCCGTTCCTTAGAACCTCTGAATTTGAACACTGAAAGTGATCATGAAATAACCGATGTTAAATTTTGTAGTGACCCATAATTATTTAGAACCTAGATGATGCGATTTCTTAAATATGGTAATAAAATTTTAGGATTTCCTTAAAACGTGTTGTTTAGTGTCTTAAATATCCGAGGGACTAGATATTTTTCATAGAATATCATATACTGTACAAACTTATGTAATTATATGTATTTGGCTCCTAAGATTGATAGGGTTAAAATCTATCTTTAAGAATTCTCTATCTGCCTTTGACATTTACCTGTATTTTTTCTTAATAAACAAATAAACAAAGAAGACTGAAGATTTCATTTCCCCAAGTACCACTCCATAAGGATCAATTAGGAGCAGGGTCATAGCTCCAAGATTTATGAACCTCCACACTAGAAGAAAGTGACTGATCATCTCGAGGTTCGGGGCCCTTTTTTCCTCAGAAAGCGGTGTCTGCTCCGTTTGGCCGAGAGACTTATTGGACCCAAAAGCTAGTACATAAGTGGCCACGAAATAAAAGCCCTTGCCGATACCAAGAACCTTGCATTCAATCGGATAAGCTGATTCAGTATAATGCCTAGGAAACGGTCTGGACAACACGGAAATCGAAGTTTGATTCAAGGCAGGGGACAGATTTCTGTCTTCTTCAAAGAATCCAGTTATCTCTGGGATTTATCCAATCATCTATACAAAGGACATCGTTTAGGTTGGTGGGTTCAGGGATTAAAGTGGCCAGATCTTGAAGCAAACCACTCGTTTCTATTTTCTGCCGAGGTTAAGAGCTGCGGAGAGCGATATCTCCAATTCTCCATTCGTTTTCATGATTTCAGGGAAATGTTTACCTCTACGATATTACGCCATTTTTGGTTCTGATTAAATTTTGTGTTTTATTATATGGTAAAGCAAACTGCATGAGTTAAAATAAAATAATCTACTGAATAAAAAACTAAACGAATATCTAATTAAGTGGATGACTAAATAAATAAATAAATATATATATAGTTGACTACACGAAGCTTTGTTATGAGCCTCTTAGTGTCTTAACTACTAAAGATATTCTCCTTATTTTGTAAATCCGTTCCACTACGTTGTCCACAAACACTAAAGCCATATCACTCTTTACAATTCAGTTTATGTTAATCCATTCCATTATTATTCATTAGTCGTCAGATTTTATCCAAGAGTTCTTGCCTGTTCGGCGATTTCGTCCAAAATTTTGTAAACCTGTTCATTTTTCTTACACATTTTGACCATGTCAACCGTCTTGACTTAGACACTCCAATATTTTTTCATGAAGTATGTGAATATTTTGTCTATACATACCGACAGTTTCCAATTTATGGTAGTTTCTACACTCAAGTATATTCAGCGTAACAAAATTCTAGCTGTCATAGTAATCCATTTTTTCTCAATTAATCATTGACATTGGAGAGGTTACCGCTGCGTTGGATTGTATTTCACAGCTCCGTTCACCAACACTTGCTAAGACTCACGTGGCTTCAGCGATCAGCATGGACTCAGAGCGGGAAAGATTGTTTGCTCACAAAGTCATTTTCAATTACAATTCCAGAATGCGAATTTTGCAATTTTCCAGTTCAGGATATGAAAAGTAACAAGGCAAAACAATTTACCGGAAATGGAAGCACAAAAATTGTGTGCGATTTGGCAAGTGCTAAGATAAGGTCCTTGAGACATGTAATACCCTATGACATGGTAGATAAGTGTCAGCATTTCAGAGAGGGCTATCTAGCATACTACACGACGTCACTTTCCGTAGGATCGTAACCTGAATAAAAAGTAATTGGCAGAAAGGTTGGGAATATTAAGAAGAAGAATGTGTGATGAAGAACAAGGAATACAGAAAGGAAGAAAATGAAGGTTGAGGACGAAATGAAATCCACTTAATATGAAATAAACTACAGCCCCTTCTGTCCATGGTAGCTAATTATCCTGTCTTCTCGGGACTTATTAAACAGCTTCTGCAGCTGATACAACGTCACTTTACGTTCAGAAGCTTAATAATATTTATTCGTCACGTTTGTCACTAAGCCACAATATCAAGGGACACAAATATTATCGTCTTATTATATATGAAGCCATTTAGCCTGAAGATAGGGTATAAGGTCTTCCTATATGTCGGTAAATTTCTACGAAATTAACACGGCGTCACATCCCTGAAAATTTCAAATCTTGGAAGGGGCATGTACAAAATTTTGGTTGATAAGCTTGATGGGAAGAAGCCATTTGCAAGACCGAGCATCGGATGAGAGAAAAATTATTAAAGTCTATCTTAAAAAAAGTGAATACGAGTGAAGTATTACAAACAGCACTTCAATGCGACGTTCGTATTCAATACAATATAACACAAAGGCATAAATCCGAATAAAATTGGATAACAAGAGTGTAGGGTTGAGTTTGTGTTAGAGAAAGAGAGAGAAAAAAGTGGTTTGCCAATTTAGGGTTCCTGTAGACGGGGTTTCCCCAAAACTGTGAGGAAATTCCTTTACTAGATGCACTGCAAAACAGGTGCAGACTATTTAAAATTTCGTAGAAGTTTCTGCGATGCTCAGCTGGAACAGTCCATGGAATGCAAAACCATTCTGTAGTCTTTATCTCGGCCAGTCCTCGTGTGGAATAATACTGGAATGCGAATCTTTAAGGAGATTGGATTTCCTTTCATGATAGATTGCAAAAGGAGAGTGCTGATTCACTGCAGTTCAGTTACGCTGTAACTGGAATATTCTATATTCGCAAGAAACCAGAGATATTTCAAACAGTTTTTCCTGAATATTGCATGGCGCCTCGCTAGTTTAATTCATGTGATATATAGGAAGTTACAGAAACGTCCAACTTATCACATAAACATATATCCCATTCCTCTTCATAAACAGCTTTAGAGAAAAACTTTTGAATTTGAGAATTCTTTTATCCTTTTTTGTGGCTTAGTCATTATCTGTGAAGTAACTAAGACACAGACAGAACGACAATCTTTGTGCCTCCGAGAGTGGGTCGAGACCAGCACTTTGGAAAACTCACTCTCCTGCCTGACTGATGCAGAAATTTTACATCCAAGAAGAGAATGAGAATATATGGAGCTTATTCTACAATCCCACACATACCTTCAAGACGTGACGCTTTATTAAGCACGTGTAAAACAGTGTTTGTTCCTATTAAACATTTTTTAATATTTGAAGAAATTCAGGATTATCGCATAATTTTCACCTGCGTGTATTTTTAATAGCTTATAAGGGGAGGTTCTTTTTAATAATATAACAAAATTTGTTTTTAACCTCTTAAAAATTACATTTTTGTCAAAACTCAGCCATACAGTTAAATAACGAAGACAAAATCATTTATCTTTTAGCGTAAAAACAAGCAGCACTCATGATTATCATTTCCTTATAAATGATATGTGCAGTGGCTTGCAATCAAAATTGTATATTTCTTTGTTAGAATAATAATCCAATGAATATTTCGAAACAAGTGCATACTCTTACATATTTATCTACTTACTTACTTACTTCATGGAGCAGAGTCCTTCTTGAGAAACTAACTATTTTTCAGCAAGTCAAGAAATTCCCCGCATTTTATGGAACCCGAAAGTTTATTACCGCATTCAAAAGTGCCCGCCACCTGTCCATTCTGAGACAGATCGATCCAGTCCATACCCACACATCCCACTTCATAAAGAATCATCTTAATATTATCCTTCCATCTAGCCTGGTTCTCCGAAGTGTTCTCTTTCTCTCAAGTTTTTCCCCCAAAACCCTGTACACGCCTCTCATCCCTACATGCCCCGCCCATTTCATTCTTCTCGATTTTATCAACCGAACAATATCGGGTGAGGAGTAATGATCATTAAGCTCCTCGTTATTGAGTTCATCCGAACAATGAAAGTACACCAGCGACCTCTCAGGACTATATATATGACACTCTGTCGCTAACAAACTCTACTCTCTTAACTGCTGACTCTATACTGTGTGTGTATAAAAATCCTCCTCCAATTAATGGTTTTCATTAATTTTTCCGTAGAAAAAATTATAATCCCCTTTTCTTCCTGTGCCCCCTTTGTCCCATCTATCCTCCTGCACGCCCACTAAATTTAATTTATATATTGCTAATTCCCTGGCTAAATAACACCGGTCAACACACAAAATGTATCCTTACCCAAAATAGTTGATTCCTATTCAATTCAATGTGCTGAATCCAAATGTGGCCTTAGAATTCAATTCTTGGCCCTAGTTGTCATGATACATGAAGTGTGGCTTAATGCGTAAAATATTTACTTGGGAGGGGATACATGTGTTAGCACTCCGCTCCCAGACGGTGAGTAATGATGTTTGCTGAGTGGTCACACTGGCACACTGCCAGTTAGTGAGGTAGCTGTCGGTGATAACTTGTGGAGCAGAAATAGGCCAACGTTAAACTTATATAGAAAGAAGAAGTTAGTGAGACTACGTGTAAGTTTCTTTGTTTTAAGCTCGTTATTTTTTTAAAGTGAGTTACATTTCCTATACCTACTATGTCACGAAATTGTGTAAATAGCCCAGACAATTTTTGCTATATTTGCAGAGAAGTTACTTTTTCAACACGAAAAGTCCATCAACACCGATGGTAAAAAAAGCTTATGAATGCTATTTTGGTTGCAAAGTTGGAGATCAAGACAAAAAATGGGCTCTTCATGTATATTGTATCTCTTGTATTAAAATGCTACGTGAATTGCTAAATAACAAAAGGCGTTCAATGTCTTTTGCCCTTCCAATGATATGGAGGGAACCAACCGACCATTTGACAGATTGGTATTTTTGTATAGATCCACCACTTCGGCACGGAATTACAAAGAAAAAAATAGGACTGTCAATTTTCCTAATATTTCGTCTCCTATTCGACCGGTATCCCACAATAAAAAACTTCCTGTTCCACTACCAACGCAGCAGTACATTTTAGATTCAAATGACGAGCCTACCGAACACGGGGAGAAGACACCTCAACCTTCAAAATCTACGGTTGATGATTTTACTGCTGATCTTCAATTTAAAGAATTCCATCGAATTACACAAGAGGAATCAAATGATGTAATTAGGGATCTCGACTTACCTAAAAGTAAGGCTGATCTGTTACGTTCAAGGCTGTAACAATGGAACCTTCTGAAAGAATATGTCAGAAATTCTGTGTATCATAAAAGGCACGAAGATCTAGTTCAGTTCTTTAAAACGGAAAGGGGCCTTGTTGCTTGCACTAATATTGATGGCCTGATGCAAACACTCAATATTAATCACAATCCTCTGGACTGGCGATTCTTTATAGATTCGCCTAAGTTGAGTCTCAAAACAGTTCTCCTTCATGATGGCAACACCCTACCTTCTATTCCTGTTGGTCATTCAGTACATAATGAGTCATATGAGAACATGAATTTTCTGATGGAAGCCATTAATTATGATAAATCCAAATGGCAAATCTGTGGTGACCTAAAAGCGATTACCTTACTACTTGGACTACAACAAGGATTCACAAAATATTGTTGCTTCATTTGTGAATGGGACAGCAGAGCTCGGTCTCTTCATTACTCAAGACAGGATCGGCCTGCCAGAAAATCCCTGGAACCAGGAATCCGAATGTGGAAAATCAACCACTAGCGGAACTGAGTAAACTTTTGTTGCCATCCATGCATGTAAAGCTTGGTCTGATGAAAAATTTTGTAAGGGCCATGAACCAAGAAGAAGCTGCCCTTACTTACTTAAAAAAAGTTCCCCAGACTAAGTGAGGCAAAATTGAAAGAAAGTATTTTCATTGGTCCACAAATACGAGACCTTATCATGGACGAATTCTTCGACAAACTCCTTCAAGACAACAAACGGCGGCTTGGAACAGTTTTAAATTTGTAGTAAAAGGATTTCTGGGAAACAGAAGGGCTCAAAATTAGGAGGAGCTTGTAAACAACCTTTTGGAGAGCAACCAGAAATTAGGCTGCAACATGTCACTAAAAATACACTTCTTTCATTCGCATTTGGATTTTTTCCCGGAGAATTGTGGTGCAGTGGGTGATGAAGACGGAGAAAGTTTCCATCGAGACATTTCTTCAATGGTGAAGAGATATCAAGGGAAATTGAACTGTGCTATGCTTGGTGACTACTGCTACACTTGAGCAAGGGATGACCCTACCATGGAATACAAACGACAGGCAAAACGAAACAAAATTACATGATTTCGTTTGTGTTAAATGATGAAATTACATGAAAAAGACTGTGCAGATATTTAATTTACGTTGTAAATATTATCCCTAAACAGAATAAGTCCACTAAACGCATTCTTTTCCACTGAATAGTATTTAGCTTTTTATTTAATCCACTGTTTCGTGTAATTTTTCAACTTATGTCGTAAAATATTATAGTGGTAGAATAATTTTAAAACTAGAGCCAAGTACTTTTTTATGTCCCTTTTCTAACTTCATAGATGCAAGCAAATGAATTAATAACATATTCATCACAGATACCAAAAATGTTTTGAAATTTTTTGTTCAGTGTAATTGATAAAATTTCAAGTTAGGTAAAAATTGTTATATTTGTATCTGTTGTAAGGGAAAAGGAATAAATGTCAAACAGTGAAGTCACGGTGTAAATAAAAATGTTCAGTCACCGTTGGCTTACTTCAGTTAAAATGATAGGGTTTGGTGTCTTTTATAGATTACCTATGAAAGGGCTTTCCAAAAGCAAATTGAGTAAACTATTAGTCTTTATTCAAATCTAGTGAAAGACAGTGTTTCTACGTAAAATATTGGTTTTGGGTTCTCATAAAATATTGAAGGAATGCCAGTTAGTAATTTGTCATTTTAGAAAAAGGAAAATCGCCGAGGGAAAATGCCTAAATTATCCAGAGAAGCTCAAATGCTGTTTAACATATTGTTGACGAGTAAAAAAAGACATCAGCCTTACTAGTAAAGTAAGGAATAGAGCCAGGAAAGTTTTTACAGCGTATGACGAAAGATAGATTCCGAGACAAACTAAAAATAATCCAAAATTAGGTGTTATAATATTGGCTACAAAAATAGTAAAGCAAGTACATAAAGAAGAGTACTGGGGAAAATTCACTGTCATGGAATAGTGGCCAGAGAAGAGGCTTTCACTAGTCAGAAAATCACAGATTTGGAAATAATTTACACAAAACACAGAAGTGTTCGGATGCTTAAAAATGGTTTTATTAGTTGATGAAAGCCGATATAATGTATTTGGATAAAATGACGACATTTTGCGTGGAGTAAACATGCGGAAGAACTTTTGAAAATGAAATCTTCTTCCATCGGACAAATATGGTGGTGGTTGTAACGTAATGGTATGGGGATTCGTGGCAGCAACAGGAGTGGGAAATCTTCATTTTATCGAAGCCATCATAAACAAATATATTTAAGTGGACATTCTTCAAAAATATCTGAAGGCCAGTGCTGAAAAATCTCAGAAACAAGAAACTTTGTATTTTACCTCACTCATGACCCAAATATTGTTCACATTTGGTATTTGAGTAGTCTCTTACAATTTCCACTCCACCTTCCCCCCCCCCTAAAAAAATTAAAACTGCCTCGATCAGCAGACTTAACTGTGATTGAAAATCTCTGGGCTGGATTGGAAACAGAAATAAGAAATCGCTCGATTTCGAATAAAAAATATCTGAAAAGGGTTTTAAGAGAGAAACCGAAAATATCAATCTTGCGCACATAAAAAGTCTGCTAGAATGCATTCTAGATCATCAAGAAAAAAGTCACTGCGAAAGAGTGGCTTGTCAACACGGTTGTGAAGGAATCAAAACACACATTTTGTATGCAAAACCTTTTTACGAAGAATATACGTTTTATGAGATACTGTGGAAAAAAATGGTAGAACCATACAGGTGCATGCGCTTTGCATGATGGATATGTAAGGACATGGAAACACTCAGAACATGTAATAATTATTGTTTTTTCACAGCAACGATGGCTACAAGAACGCATCTTATTATTACTTGTATATACATCGCTGCTTGTTGTTTACAATTCCAGCAAATCTTCGAATACGACATTATTTACAGCAAAAATTCAGTTAACAGTCTGTTTGTAATTAAAATCTAAGAAAGACAAAAGCTTACTGCTTTAGTTTGTGCGCCAAATGCTAATTTTTAGATAAATTTAGTTGGAGCATCGTACCACGAGAGCACCCTACCCGTTTCATACTATTTATTTTCTAACAAACTTTTGAGCTCCATAGTTATATTCCCTTCCCCCGAGCCACACCCACTGTTGTTTCTGTATCGAGATGGAGACCTGTTATTTTCCCTCATCCCATCTCATATTAAATATGCATTGCCATCGTAGATATTTTCCAAAAAGTTAAATCCTCCGAAATGCAAATCCCGTCACTAACGTTAAGTCAAACAACTCACTAAATGCAAAGAATGGTTTCCTTATTAAGAATCTGTTCGCTTCCGAACTACTCAAGAAATTTTCGGTAATTTATTAAATGTGACATTTAATTGTTGCTTTCACAAGAATCAACCAGTAGTCCCTACTGTGAATCAGAAGTGTTCAACATTTTTTCCTTCATGTCTCAATAACCCCTAGAGGGGCCAGTGCCTCCTAATTTTCAAAGCTCCACGATCATGCTCAGACACCCACAATCTGGACGCGTGAACGGCCTGTCGCAGAGACCTCTACCTGTCAACACAAAACGCTCACACAAAAAAGACATCCATGCTCACGGCGTGATTCCAGCCCGCAATCCTAGGAAGCGAGCGCCCCTGACCCACACCTTAGACCTCGCGGCCACTAGGATCAGCGTTCACTAAACTAAACACGAAATCTAAATAAGAGTATATGCTCTGATATTAAAATTTTATATCTAATTCTTCCCAAAAGTTTTTCCTAAAATATTACTTTACACGCCAATGCCAGAATATTAACAGATCCCAGCTAAACACAGGTTGGGCGAAATATAATACAGAATTACTTTCATGTCACTGCTAACTATTTTCCACATACATCTCCGTATAAAGTCGTATGTGTCTTTATATTAACTCGACCTTCGGTTTTACCCTTAGGGTACACCTTCATGTAGGTTAAGGACGTTATATACATACATATATATGCATTTTTTATATCCTGCAGTGCGTAATCTGGAGATATCGGGTAAACAATAGCGCCGAGAAATACGAGTATATACTGACGCTGTTCTTTCTTTCTTTAATGCGTCCGTTTTGTAAGCGTGGTTTGCACACAGTAAATAAAACGAGGGAATGGAACAATGTCTCGCTGCATACTTCAGATCCAATTCTACAAAATTTTGCATTATTTAGCAAACCGTGCATCAGGGTAGTTAACAATTTTGACTATTACCTTAAGTAATTGTATCCTTATCCTTAAATAAAGCATGCAAAATCGTAGTTCATAACTTCTATTTGTACATGGAGTACATTACAAACCTATACCTAGTCTAATGTAACGTTTGTATTACCACCTTCCGGTCACGGAAATGAATTAATTATTCTTGACCATATTATGCCATTCAATCAATGTAGAGGAATATTCCACGGAGAAAGAGGTTGGGATCCAAAACCTTCAGCACCACATAGAATGTAATGCTGAGGCCAAGAAATTATGGATTTATACGTCCACTTCCAAATATATACAGATTGTCTCAAAACCTATACCACAAAAGTTTTCTGGGTATTCCGCAGCCCCACTTATGCAAAAAAGTTCCTATTAACATGGGCCCAAAAGTGAACAGGTTTCGAGATATCGACTACGTTCATGTGCTGGTACCCTTTTGATTATTACATAAGATGTTCAAAGTGCTGACAATTTGCCGCAACACATCCGTTGAGACGTCGCATCATGGATTCCCTGACGCGTTCCAGCTGACCTGAACGGTTCCTGATGACATCAAAAGTAGCTACGATGCGTTCCCATAACTCGTCAACGTTGGCAACGGGTATGGAGTAAACTTCATTTTTAACGTGGCCCCAAAGGTAGAAATCGATAGGATTGAGATCCGGTGAACGAGGGGCCACGCTACAAGCCCGTCACGCCCGATCCACTTCCCAGGGAAATGGCCATTCAGGTATTGACGTGCTATGATGCTGAAATTTGTTGGAGCCCCATCATGCACGAACCACATGCCTACTCGCAACTGCAAGGGAATATCATCAAGCACATCAGGCAAGATGTCTCTCGTCAGTCGTTCCAAAAATTCCCGGTACGTAGGCCCCGTCAACCGCGCTGGTAAACGGATTGAACCAACCAGCCGATCCCCAACGGTACTAGCCCAAACATTTATTTAGAATGTGGTCTAATGTCTTGCCTCTCGAATGGTGCGTGGATTGGCATGTGCCCAGATATGCACGTTATGGAGATTAAAAATTCCATCCCGTGTAAACATTACCTCATCGGTGAACAATAGCTTCGACAGAAACTGTGGGTGCCAAACACCACTGGCAAAATCTTACACTGCGAGGCAAATTCTCCGGCTTAAGACCCTGTACACGTTGCAGATGACTTGGATACAGTGATTTTCGTGTAGTATCCTCCAAACAGTACTGCGGCGAACACCCTCCGCTGAAGATATCCTAGGGGTAATAGTTCCAGGGTTAACTGCTACGTGGGCAAGAATTCGTTGCTCCTGCTGTACAGTTCTGGCAGTCCGAGGCCCTCTTCCTTCAATTACGGGAATGAATGTGTCTCTTTCCTGCAGACGTTGCGCTATGCACGAAAATTTTCGGCTGCATGGAAGTCGACGATTCGGAAATGTTTCTTGATACAAACGCCTTGCCTCACATGCATTGCAGCTGGCACGACCGTAGAAGAAGTCGATGTCTGCCATCTCAGCAAACGTGTAGTCTTCGACCTCCATCATGAATCAAACACAAGTAACCACTTTAACTGTTCCGAGTTGAGTACATCCAGCGACTGCCTTTACGGTGCCGTTGTATGTTCACGTGACACTTCTTACGCTACTCACTGGATATGAGTTATCGCATACCCTTCCCTACGATAAGCATTATGCATAGTAGCGTGTTTCTTGTTAATCTCAGCATTTCTCGGATTTCTACACAGCAGTGGATATTAAACTTTATGTTTTCCATACCGTTGCGCTTGGATAAATTAGATATGTGAATATACGTATTTTTATGCATTCAACAAAAATCAGTGATATAAATTTAAAAAAACAGTGCCAAACCTAGTAAAGAAGTGGAGAAAACTGTGTGATAGAATGTGCAATGGTTTTTAAAAACAGTGCCGACCCTAGTGTATAGCGGTTTTTAACATTTTAACATAAACTTTAATTCGATTATTTGAACTGTGCCTA
>JGI20166J26741_10437781_pt1 | contig 16010 bp, 16 predicted proteins | sample TergutCu122P5_FD_26741 | JGI IMG/M metagenome (IMG submission 26741)
GATTGCCTCCACCACACCAACGCAGGCGGCTTGTTTTTCACTGAATGCCACGGTGAACCCCCCTTCTCGAGGTTCGAGGTTCGGGATTCGAGGTTCGAATCCTCACGCCGGATACTTGATGTTCAATGTTAGAAAGTCGCATCCCACGTCTTCTCGAACTTCGAACCTCGAAACTACCTGTCCTTCGAACTTCGAACTTCGAACCTCGAACCTCGAAATTACCCGCTCTTCGAACTGCGTCCTTCAAACCGCGCGCCTCGGACTAGTTGCAGCGTTTCTATTTCATCCCTGGCCTCGTCCTAATCCAACATTTCTTGGTCCGAGGCCAGCCAGTTAATCACCAAGGGCACCGCCCGGCGGTATTCTTCCACCACCATTACTTTTTCACCCCGCACTTCCTCCATCCAGCGGGCCAGGTCGTGAATGTTGGGCACGGTGGCGGAAAGGCCCAGAATGCGGATGTGCGGCGGCGCGAAGATGATGCTTTCCTCCCAGGCGGTTCCCCGCTCCACGTCGTCCAGATAGTGTACCTCATCGAAGATCACGTGGGAGATATTGGCCATCCACTCCGGGTTGGAAAAACACCAGTTACGGAAGATTTCGGTAGTCATCACCAGCAACTGAGCCCGTTCGTTGATGGAAATATCGCCGGTGATCAGGCCTACCCGCTGATGACCGTACAGTTTGGCGAAATCTCTGAATTTTTGGTTGGACAAGGCCTTTAAGGGCGAAGTATAAATTACTTCCCGATCCTGAGCCAAAATCTGTTCCACCAGTTTTTCAGCCACCAGGGTTTTACCGGTGCCGGTAGGAGCGGCCACCAGTACGGAATGGCCCGCCAGCAGAGCGGCAATGGATTGTTCCTGGTATTTGTCCAGCACAATGGGACCGGGCGCGACAGATTCCATTTGTTCCCGGCGTTTGAGCTGGCGTTTGCGGCGCCGGACGGTCCGCTCGGCGCCGGTCCCCGCAGCCTCTTCCCAAGCCGCCTTGATATCGGGTAAGTCTTTAAGCAGATCTTCCACTTCGCCCCGCCGGAACTGGCCTGTTTCGCGCTCGGCGCGGCCGGCGTGACGCAGGTAGCCATCCTTGACCAGGCGCCGGACCTGCTCCTGGGTCACACCCAGAATACGGCCGGCATCGTGCAGTTTAACCATCTCGGCCCGTTTCAACAGCCGCTCCAGGTTCGGGGAACTGCGCAACCCATCCACCGAGGAACGCCAGTAACGCAGCAGGCCCTCCAGCCGGAAACCCTGCAGCAAGCCCTGTTCATGCAGGTTATTTATTTCGCCCGAGCGGACCCCCAGCAGGCGCGCCGTTTCCCTGCCGCTGAGGGAGTGCTCCGTCAGATAAGCCGCCGGCATCGTCTGGGCGCCGCCCCGGGAGGGCATATCCAACCCGGTGATTTCTTTTAATTCTTTGGCGATCCGCTCCGGCGTTGTTTTGATCGGCGCGGCAAACATGTCGCGCCGGTTAAGTTTCAGTTCCACACAGCCGGCCTGCAGCGCCTCCTGCTTGGCCAGCACCCGTTCCCGGGGCGCGAAATCCTCCAGGGTAAAGAAGGAGCGTCCGCCCATCCGCTCTTTTAAGGTGTAATGGACATAGGCCAGGATCTCCCGCCGGCGCAGTTCCTCCCGGCCTTCGGGATGGGTTTCCACCGTGATGCGCCCGTCGGGCAAAAGCACAAAGGGCGGTTCTTCCCAGCCCTTTTTAATATGCTCGACCAGTTCCCGGTGCCGTTTGAACATGCGCATAAAATCATTGCGCTGCACCGGCTCACTGCGGGCAAGGTAACGGCCCACTTCTTCCCAGGCCGCCTCGCTGTCCGGGTGAGTATAATGGCCGCCGGGAAGACGCATCAAATGGGCGGCGGCCTCAGGCAAAAGCTTAGCGCCCAGGCGGCGCTCTATTTCTTCATGAGCAACAGTTTCCTGCTCCTGAAGCAGCTCATCCAGTAAACGGCGCTGCCGGCGCACCTCCTCGGCGCCGGCTTGAGACTCCCCGCTCAGCCGGTTTAATTCCACCGTGCCGGCAGCGGTGTCCCGCAGAGTATAGGCGCCGTCGGACAGTTTGAGTACATCCGGCAAGCCGCCCGGCCAGCCCTCCGGCAGTTCCATAATGGAAGCAAGCTGTTCCTTGGTGCGGGGGATCCCGTCTTTTAAAATATCCCGGGCCAGCCGCCCGCTCTGCTCCATATTGGATGCTTTAAGCTGCGGGATGCCTGCGGCAATCAGTTTTACAGCTTCGGGATCCTCCCCCTGGCCCAGGGACAGCAGAATTTGTTCCGGATCGCCATTCCCCGGGCCGGAGGCGGTAATCTCACCCCGGGCGGCCAGGGACTGCAGAGCGCCGCAAAAAACGTTCATATTGCCGCCGATTTGGTCCCACAGCCCCTGCAGCGTAATGGTTGCCCCTGCCGGTATGTGGGCGTGGATCATGCGTTTGACTGCTTCGGTTTTGCCTTTGGCCAATATAACAACTCCCCTGTAACTGCTGCTGATTAAGCTGCTTCAAGTTAAAGAGCCTTAATACACTCTAAACGCACACTTAACGCACTATTAATGCACTCTTAACGTACTCTTAATGCACGATATTAATCTTTTCCCCGCAAGCCGGGCAGCGGCCGCCGGTGATTGCTTCGGACCGCACCGAGTAACCGTGGCGCCGGATAAGCAGTTTACCGCAGCCCGGGCAGCCAGTGTCGGAGGCGTCCAGCTCCGGGGCATTGCCTATGTATACGTAACGCAGCTTTTGCAAAGCTGTTTCTCTGGCCCGGGACAGAGACTCAAGCGGAGTAGGTGGCAAATGCATCCGGTAATTGGGAAAATAACGGGAAAAATGCAACGGGATCTCCGGATGCAAAGCGGCCAGCCAACCGCTCAGCCGCGCCACCTCCGCCTCGCTGTCATTGAGCCCGGGCACCAGCAAAGTGGTAATCTCCACATGGCAGTGTCTTTTAACGGCTGTCTCCACAGTATGCAGCACCGGCGCCAGGCTGCCGGCGCAGTGGCGGTGATAAAAATCATCGGTAAATGCTTTAACGTCAATATTCATGGCGTCAATATAGGGCAGCAAGGCCAAAAGCGGCGCCTCATTAATGTAGCCGTTGGTCACCAGTACATTCTTCAAGCCCGCCTGCCGGGCCAGGATCGCGGTATCGTAAACATATTCGTACCACATGAACGGCTCGGAATAAGTATAAGCCAGACCGACGCAGGGATGACCGGCCTCTTGCTGGCGCAGGGCCAGGGCCACCGCCTGCTCCGGGGCCAGGTAAACGGCAGGCGGATCTCCCTGGGCCAGCTGCCAGTTCTGGCAGAAACCGCAATGCAGGTTGCACCCCGCCGCGCCCAGGGACAAAATCAAGCTGCCGGGATAAAAGTGGTACAGCGGCTTTTTTTCCATCGGATCCAGGGCCTGGGCCGCACACTGACCGTAATTGACGGCGTACAGAACACCGTCCCGGTTTTCCCGCACCCGGCAAAAGCCCCGCCGGCCCGGCGGTATGTGGCAAAGCCGCGGACAGACCAGGCAGTCGGCGCGGCCGCCTGAGCCGGGCTTACCGTCTGGTTTGTCGTCAGGCTCACCGCCAGGTTTATCGCCAGGCAATAAGCCTGGCTCATAAAACATTACTTCGCGTTCCAAACCTGCACCACCACTTGGTCTTTATTTAGCCTTTTAGCCTTAATGATAGCGAATCACCGCAAAACGCTCCAAGCGCACCGATTCGCCGGGACTGATGCCCGCCTTTTGCCTGGCGATATCCACCTGCTCGGCAACGCTGTTGACTCCTTCCAGAGCTGGCAGCAACAGCCCCCGCCGGCAGCCGGAAGACACAATGACGCCGTATTTTTGGGGATCCAGCTCTTCCGGACCCAAGACCGGTTCGGGCGCCGTCAAGATGTCCACCGAAATATCCAGCTCGGCCAGTTCGTCCTTGCTCACCGGAGGAAAACGGGGATCCCGGGCCGCCGCGCTGACGGCGTTGGCGGTTATTTCTTCTATTATATTAGCCCGCGTCGGCTCAATGGTGCCGATACAACCCCGGAGCTGACCGTGTTTTTTCAAAGAAACAAACACTCCCGCCCGGCGGGCGGCAAATTCCTCCGGGGCTGACGCAGGAACTACGGCTACTTCCTTTTGCCCGGCCAGATAACGTTCCAAAACAGTCCGGGCCAGCTTAACGGGGTAGCTTTCGCCCTTTCGCCGCCGGGTGGCTTTTTCATTAGCCCGGGCATACAAATGCTCCTCCAGCCGGCGGCCGGCTTCCGGTGCGCCGGGCAGCAGGGCGGCCACCAGGTAGCCCACCCCGAAGGGGCCCTCGTAGGACAGCACCCGGCTCTGTACCGATTGGCCGTCCAGAGCGCCCAACATCATGGAAATGGAGCGCAGGCCACATTCCCCGGCCCGTTCCAGCATCGCCGCGTCGATGTCCTGGAATCCCTCCACATCCACGGCCTGGGTTAGCTCCACAATCCGCCGGTCATATTCCTGCCCGACGGGATCGTAGCCTGCCGGAGCATCTTTGGTCAGCCGATGGGATAAATCACCGCTGGCCAGCACGGCTACTTTGCGTTTCAGCTTGGCGGCGGCGTCCCGCAGCGCGACGCCAAAGGAATAAAGCTGGGGAAAGGGAAACATCCCCATAGATATATGCACCAGGGGTAAATTTACCCCGGCGGAGCGGATAAAGTAAAGGGGAGCGGTAATCCCGTGATCCAACGCCGTGTTGATTCCATGCCGGGCGGCCAGTTTGTCGTCCAGGCCGACGGTGACAACGCCGGCTCGGGAAGCGGCGGCAAGGATTTCTCCGGCCAGCTCCAGATCATTGTCCAGGCTGAATTTAACGCCGGCCGCGCCGAACTGACGCAAATCCCCTTTTAATGCCGGGTTGGTATTGATGGCAATGACGTCGGCAAATACCGCGGCATGGGGACTAATCATCACCAGGGTTTGAGCGCCGCTGTCCCGCACCAGGCGGCCCAGTTCCAGCATGGCTTCCTTGGTTCGGGCAACTTCACCGTCCCGCCCCTGGCCCACTGCGGGCACCATGATGGGCGGGTGAGGGCAGATTCCACACATCACTACTGACGACATGACGGGAGCCATCCCCTTTCCATACGCTAGTCGGCTGTCTCTTCAATAGTTTCACCAGCATCCAACGCCTTCATGCAACGTGGGTTACTGTTCAAGGTTCAGTACCGGCCTCAGTACCTTCTCAGTACCAACCATGATAATTACCTGTATTTTACCTCTGTGCAGAAAACTTCTTGGCCGGGGCAAAAAATCCTGCTCCCAAAAGTACGCTCCCCCGGAAAAGGCTTAAATCGTCACTGTGCAGTGTTTGTTGATCCGCAAAGTGAATACGGTACGCAAAACCGTTAACCGGAAGCGATTTCTCGAAGAGCACGAGCGCACGGTTAACGGTTTTGCGTGCCCCTCGATGCTAAACAGTAACGGAACAGTAACCTTAAATCCTAGTACAACTCCCGGTCAGATAATTTATCGAGCCATATTTCCTTTAAGACGTCAATATCGGCTTTAAATTCTTTCGCCGTCTGAGCGGCGCCCTTTTTTAACTCCTCCAGCACCTCAAAAGCAAAGGAGCCGGCCCCTTGCTTAGTCCAATCCTTTTGCAGCTTCAAGTCCACGCAAGAGCCGGTTTTCCGGGCAAACTCAAACCGGTTTTTACTGCCCTGCAAGTCTGTGGCAGCCAACAAAAGCATTTTATTATTCAGCGTATTCCTGATCGCGTAAACCCCGCCGATAATTTCCCGTTCCTTATATTGCGCCTGCAGTTCCTTTTTTGTTTTCTGCTCCGGCAAAACAACTCCCCCTTCCGCTATGAGACTCAACTATGTGGTTAACATTATTACTATATTACTATAACATACTGTGACAAAAATAGCATAAGGGCGCTGCCTAGCTGGCGCCCCTATGATTGAACGATTAACCCCCATCGTTATTTTTCCGGGCAGAAATTAAACGTTCTTTTCGACGTATTTAAGCAACCCGCCGGCCAATAGGATTTCAATCTGCCGGCCGGACAGAGAGTGCCGGACCGGGTAGGTTTTGCCGCTCCGGCCATTGCGTACCTGCACCTTATTGGCGGACAGAGCTGCCCGCAGGTCGTCAATAATTAAGGAATCGCCCGGCTGAATGTCGTCATAATCGGCCTCGTCGGCAAAGGTTAGGGGCAGTAAACCGAAGTTGACCAGGTTTTGCATATGAATCCGGGCAAAGCTTTTGACCAGCACCGTTTTAACCCCCAGGTACAACGGCGCCAAAGCGGCGTGCTCCCGGCTGGAACCCTGGCCGTAGTTCAGGCCGCCCACAATGATACCGCCGCCGGCCTCCAGCGCCTGCTGGGGAAAGGTCTGGTCCACGGCGCAGAAACAATGCATGGAGATGGCCGGAATATTGGAACGCAGCGCTAAAATGGTAGCTCCGGCCGGCATGATATGGTCAGTGGTAATATTGTCGCCCACTTTCAGCAGCACTGCCGCCTCGATTTGTTCGGCCAGCGGCGCAGCCACGGGCAGCGGTTTGATGTTCGGCCCCATCACCAGGGGCAGCTCCGCGCCTGCCGGCGGTGGCGGAATGATCATCCGGTCGTCCACTGGAAATTTGTCCGGCATGGCCACTTGGATCGGTTCCCCCAGCTCGCGCGGGTCGGTAATGACGCCGGCCAAAGCGGAGGCCGCCGCCGTTTCGCAGCTGACCAGGTAGATCTCGGCGTCCGCAGTGCCGCTGCGCCCTTCAAAGTTGCGGTTGGAGGTGCGCAAAGAAACCCCAGCGGAAACCGGCGACTGGCCCACCCCCACGCAAGGACCGCAGGCACACTCCAGAATCCTGGCTCCGGCGCTCACCAGCTCGGCCAAAGCGCCGTTGGCCGCCAGGGCGGTAAGCACCTGGCGGGAACCGGGAGCAACCACCAGGCTGACCCCGGGATCAACCATCCGCCCCTTTAAGATGGCGGCTACTTTCATTAAGTCGGTGTATGAGGAGTTGGTGCAGCTGCCGATAAATACCTGATTCACCGGGCGGCCCGCCACTTCCGCTACTTTAACCACCCGGTCGGGCATATGGGGCAGAGCGAGCAGCGGCTCCAAGGCGCTTAAATCAATATCCACGATTTCATCGTAGGCAGCGTCCGGATCAGGCTGCAGCGGTGTAAAATCCTGTTCCCGGCCTTGAGCGGCCAAAAACTGTCTGGTGGCCTCGTCAGCGGGAAAAATGGAGCTGGTGGCGCCCAGCTCGGCCCCCATGTTGGTAATGGTGGCCCGTTCGGGCACGCTGAGGTAAGCGACCCCTTCGCCGGTATACTCCATGACCTTGCCCACGCCGCCCTTAACGGTAAGGCGGCGCAGTACTTCTAAAATAATATCTTTGGCGGCCACCCAGGGGGCCGGCCGGCCATGCAGCCGGATATTCACTACGCCGGGCATTTTCACGTAAAATGGATATCCGGCCATGGCAGTAGCCACGTCCAGGCCCCCGGCGCCAATGGCCAGCATGCCCAGGCCGCCGCAAGTAGGCGTATGGCTGTCCGAACCCAGCAGCGTTTTGCCCGGTTTGCCAAACCGCTCCAGGTGCACTTGGTGACAGATGCCGTTGCCCATGCGGGAAAAATAGACCCCGAATTTGGCGGCGGCGCTTTGCAGAAACCGGTGGTCGTCGGCATTCTCAAAGCCCACCTGCAGGGTGTTATGGTCCACGTAACTGACGGAAAGCTCGGTTTTAACCCGGGGCAGGCCGATGGCTTCGAACTCCAGGTAGGCCATAGTGCCGGTGGCGTCCTGGGTCAGAGTCTGGTCAATTTTAAGGGCAATTTCCTGGCCCGGGGTCATGACGCCCTCCGCCAAGTGGGCGGAGATAATTTTTTGCGTTATATTCATTGCTGTAGATTACTCCTTTGATTATTCGTTTTACTGTTTTTTTGATACCGCTACCCTTATATTACAGCATAACACAAAACAGGTCTATTGATAATAATCTGCTAAGTTACTGTTCGGCATCGAACGGCACGCGTTACTGGTCACACGTTACTATTCAGCATCAAGCCGGCCCGTAAAATTATTAACCGTGCGCTCATACTCTTCGAGAAATCGCTTACGGTTAATAACTTTACGGGCCTGGGCTACGGGTACTAACAAACACATGGTCTGACCAATAACCAATTGTTTTTTTGCACAGGGACTGTTTTTTTTGTTATGATTAGATAGGTAACCAAAGCTAGTCACCGAAAGGGGCAGTTGACATTGGCAAACCGGTCCAAGGTCGTGGACCTGGCAAAAGAAAGAAGGAACCGCACCGGTACGGTTTGGGATGGCGAACGCATGAAACTGGCCACTCATGACAAAAAAAGGGAAGCGGAAATAAAGGCGCGCGAACAACGAGCCAGTAGAAATAAACTTCTGGCGATTGTAGCGCTGATTATTGCCGCGATCATGCTGGGTTCAATGATATTGAATTTTTCCCTTTAAGCGGCTTCTCAGCCAATCATGATCTTTTCTTCCGCATAGCGCACACTGGGTTTGATGCTCCTTTGCGCCAGTGCGAAAGCCATGGTAAGGGGTCCCAGCCGGCCGATAAACATGGTTAAAATGATTACGATTTTCCCCCAGACCGAAAGTTTGACGGTTAAACCCAAGGAAAGCCCGACCGTACCAAAAGCGGAAACAACCTCAAATAAAACATCGAGAAAGTCCCCTTGCATAGTGTGCTCAGTAAAAGCCAGGAGCAGAGTGGCAATCAAAACCACCATCATAGAAGACAGGATGACCGCCAGCGCCCGCAGAATCAAATCGGCAGTGACAGTCCGGCGAAAAACGGACACCTCTGTTTTGCCTCGGATAATCGCAATGAAAGATAAAACTAAAATCGCAAAAGTACCGGTTTTGATGCCTCCGCCGGTGGAACCGGAGGAAGACCCGATAAACATTAAAATGATGATCACCAGTTGGGTGGCGGCCAGCATGTGTGTGATGTCAATGGTGCTGAGACCGGACGATCTCGGCGCCACGCCCTGAAAATAAGCGGCCCACATTTTTTGCCCGGTGCTTAATCCCCCTAAGGTATCAGGGTTAAAAGACTCCAGAAAATAAACAAAAAAGAAGCCCGCCGCACAAAGCAGCAACGATGTGGTTAAAGAAATTTTAGAGTTTAAAGACAGATGGGTCCAATCGCGTTTGATATACAGATCAATAATCACCATGAAACCAATCCCGCCGATGATAAAAAGCCCCGAGATGTCCAGGTTTACAACGGGATCGCCCATGTAGCGGAGCAGGTTATCGGGCCACAGGGAAATACCCGCGTTGTTAAATGACGATATCGAGTGAAATAATGCGTAATAAACTGACTTCCAGCCCAACTCGCCGTACCAGCGCACAGCCAAAATAACCGTGGCCACCCCTTCGACAACGGTGGTGATTAAAAGAACGGCCAAACTAAGCCTTACCATACCGGCGTTGGATATGGCATGGGTTGATTCCCGGATTAACAGCCGCTGCTTCAAACCTATTTTTTTACCCAGCAATACCGCAGTGGATACGGCAAAGGTCGTAAATCCCAAACCGCCAAGCTGAATTAACACCAGGATAATAATTTGACCAAACAGGGAGTATGAGGATCCGGTGTCGATAACCGTTAGACCGGTAACGGAAACCGCGGAAGCAGAGGTAAATAACGCATCCAGAAAACTTATGTTTTCCCCGCCGGCGGCAGCCCCAGGCAAGGCCAAAAGTACCGCGCCCAGCAGGATAATTAAAGCAAAACCAAAAATCATCAAAAGAGGGGGATTGACCCTCTTAAATGACGCCAACGTCCATTCCTCCAAACCAACTTACTACTCGCTTATCACAATGTCTCAAGCTTACGCAATTGGGTGTCCTTACCGACAACCACCAGGATGTCGCCTTTTTTAATCACCTCTCCGGCGCTGGGGGAAATAACCACTTCGGCGCCCCTGCGAATGGCTAAAACACTGATGCCGTATTTTTGCCTGGCGCCTAATTTATCAAGGGTTTTATTGACAAAGACCGCCGGCGCCGCCACCTCCATCAAGCTGTATTCCGGCGAGAGAGCAATTTGGTCCATAATATTTTTGGAAACCAAGGCCCTGGCTAATCTAACGCCCATATCCCGTTCCGGGAAAACAACTTTATCGGCGCCGACACGCTCCAAAACACGGCCATGCAGTTCGGTCCGCGCTTTGGCAACCACCTCTTTCACACCCATTTCCTTTAACATGACGGTAACCAGGATGCTGGCCTGTATTTCCTTGCCAAGGCCCACAACCACCACGTCAAAATTACCGATCCCCAGGGTTTTAAACACCTGCTCATCCAGTATATCAGCCTTGACGGAACTGGTCAGCGAATCGGCCATATTGTTCACGACCTCGATATCGTCATCAATACCCAACACTTCATAACCCATTTGGGCCAAAGTTTTGGCCACGCTGGAGCCAAACCGGCCCAATCCGATCACGGCAAATTGTTTCACTGGCAAAAACACCCCTCACTCTATTTTACCCGGCATAACTGCCATTAAAGTTAATTATTTGTTTTTTTATAAATCAAATAATACTCTTAATTAAACAGCTGTACAATATTAAAAAACAATAAGCGCTTTGTTTATTTAGTTTACATAACTAGGCCATGTCAAGTAAGCCGAAAAAATAGACCACCCATGAAAGGTGGTTGGCAAACTGAAATTTAACTCGATTCTTAAGGGGCTTCAAACACATGGCCTTTGTTTTGCATCAGAGTTTCCAGAACGTCTTCTCTGTCTATTGATTCGGCGGCGGTGGCGTTGCCGGCGAAGTATTTAACCAAACCGCAATAAATGGCAAAAGCCTGTTTGCGCTGGTACTCCGGCGCCGATAGTAACTTTTCCTCCCGGGGATTGCTGATAAACCCCAGTTCCACAATAACGGCAGGCATCTTGCTGTTCCGGGTGGCATAATAATCCACTGCTTTGGCCACCCTGGTTGTATTGCCCAGTACCCGAACCATTTCCCCCTGAATAGATTCGGCAAGCTTTTGGCCTTCTTCCGAGCCGGGCTGATAGAAAACCTGAGCCCCATGCTCTCCCGGTCCGGATTTAAAACAGTTGACATGGATGCTCAAATAGATGTCGGCTTTGTTCTTTTCCGCTATGGCCAGCCGTTTGGCCAGGTCTTGCCTTTTGCGGGTCAGCAAACTGCTTCCATCGGAAGCGCCGTAGTCAATATCGGATTCTCTGGTCATGACCACCTTTGCCCCCGCTCCGGTCAGGACTGTTTTCAGTTTTTCCGACACGGCCAGGGTGATTGTCGCTTCCTCCAACCCGGAACTGCCTTTTGAACCAGGATCAATACCCCCATGGCCGGGATCCACCGTGATAACTTTGCCCGCCACCGACCAGGACATCACCGATACCTGCCTGTCCTCAACAGCGCCGGCCACCCGCTTGGAAAAATAAATCCCGGCTGTAACGGCGATAACGGCAATAACGGCAACCATTAGCAATAAGTAACCCTTCCTGATGCTAAACGTCATGAACAAAGCCTGCCACCCCTTCCGGCAATTAAGGGCTTGTATCACCCCATAAAAAAATATGCCGGTACAATCTGGAATATGAGAAAAATCCAACGGAAGTTGGTTATTTAAGGAACAGAACATAAAAAAAGACGGCCTGTTATTTTTAACAGTACCGTCTCTTGCTGTGTTCTTTTTAAATTAACGTTTCGAGTACTGGGGAGCGCGACGGGCTTTTTTCAAACCGTACTTGCGCCGTTCCTTCATCCGCGGGTCGCGGGTGAGAAACCCGGATTTTTTGAGCACCGGCCGCAGATTGGGATCCGACTCTAACAGAGCCCGGGCAATACCCATTCTAACCGCGCCAGCCTGGCCGCTCACGCCGCCGCCCAAAACCTTGGCAATCACATCAAAACGGCCGAGGGTTCCGGTTACCTCCAAAGGCTGACGAGCAATAATTTCCAGCGATTTGCGGCCGAAATACTCGTCCACATTTTTCTTGTTGACTATAAATTTACCTTCACCGGGGCGTAAAAAAACCTTGGCGATGGCGTTTTTCCTGCGTCCCGTACCATAAAACTGAACCAGGGCCACTGGTGTTCCTCCTTCCGACCTACAGTTCCAAAACTTCAGGCGCCTGCGCCTGGTGTGGATGGTCTGCGCCTTTGTATACCCGCAGTTTCCTGGCCATATCCCGGCCCAAAACGTTATGGGGCAGCATGCCGGCGATAGCCTTTGTCACAGCCAGATCGGGCCTGGTCTGCATCAGTTTGTCGTACCTGGTGGCTTTTAAACCGCCGGGATACCCCGAGTGACGGTAGTAAAACTTTTGCTGCAGTTTGTTGCCGGTTAAAATCACTTTGTCGGCGTTAATGACAATCACATGATCCCCGGTATTTACGTTGGGGGTGAAATCAGGCTTGTGTTTGCCTCTTAAAATTTTCGCCGCCTCAACGGCAACACGTCCCAGCACCTTACCTTCGGCGTCGATTATGTACCACTTACGCCGTATTTCGCTCGGCTTGGCCATAAAGGTCGTCCTCATCAATATTACCTCCCAATGACAGAAAGAAAACCAAGGCATCCGGGGCTCATCGGCGCCTTAGGATTTCGCGCATAAAAATATTTTATTACATAGCCGGCCCGCTGTCAAGCCCCAGATGACTCGCGACTCGTGCGACACGGCGACAGGCCATATTTTTGTTAAAAATGATTTCCACGTCTCAGGCAAACTGCATAAGAGTTTCTTGATACAACCCCAATAATAATCGATGGCCTTATATAGCTCGCCGTTGAATTCAAACCGGAGCATTTTTTGTTTTCACACCATTCGCCAGCAAATATAGACAGTATTGATTCATGGATACGCCTTCGGCGTTGGCATTGACGGAAAGCTGCTTATATAATGTTTTTGGCAACCTTAATTTGAAATTATCAGGATAATCCTCCGCTATTTTAGGCTCTGGAATAAAGTCATTGTCCGATATAGCAGATGCAATCCAACTTCTCTTTGCATCTTCTCCCATGCGTAATGCTTCTTCAATAGTAGAGCCGCAGGTCATGCACCCTGGCAAATCAGGATATTCAATAAAATAACTGCCGTCATTATCTTTTTCAAGTATGAAAGGGTACTTAAGTTTCAGGTAATAATTTAAGTCTTTCATGGTGTCGAATCTTACATTTTTTGAATTATTGCGCATTGCCTTTAGTTCTTTATCGCGCGCACTCACTTTGCTTCACCACCTAACATCATTATATCGTAACGTCACATATGGCGTCAAGAAGAGTCAAGCTTGGAAATGCAAAGCCACCTGAGTAAAAAAGTTCGGAGTGCGATTAAAAATCGTTTTACCGCGCCGAACATCTTCATCTCCACTCCAGTTTTTGATAGAATAGAGACAATGGAGGGGTGTAACTATGAAATTAAACGGCAATACAGTAATGATTACCGGCGGCGCAACTGGTATAGGGTTTGCTCTGGCGGAAGAATTTCTGGCGCAGGGCAGTAAAGTCATCATCTGCGGGCGCAGAGAACAAAAGCTTCTGGAAGCACAGAAAAAACATTCTGATTTAAGTATTAAGGTTTGTGACGTCGCCGACGAATTTAGCAGAAAAGAACTTTATGAATGGACGAAAGCCAACTTTCCCGCTGTAAACGTGCTGATAAACAATGCCGGTATTCAAAGATATATTGATTTCACCAAAGGCACGGAAGAATTATGCAGCGGAGAAAATGAGATAAGGACCAACCTGGAAGGGCCAATTTTCCTTTCGGCACTGTTTGTTCCTTTGCTTGCCGGTAAAGATGAAGCAGCAATAGTCAATGTAACGGCGGGCTCGGGCTTTTTCCCTGCGGCAAATCAGCCGATTTACAGCGCCACCAAAGCCGCCCTGCACATGTTTTCAGTGATTATCAGGCAGCAGCTTGCCCCGATGGGCATCAAGGTTTTCGAAGCGATAGCGCCGGGAATTTTGGATACCGAATTAAACTTGGCCGGCAGAGTAAAATTTAGAAAGGAAAATCCGCACTTTGAAACTCCGTCTTCCGCTGACTATGCCGCAGCAGTTCTAATAGGAATGGAAAAAGACGATTATGAAATAGGCTATGAATATACTAACGACTGGAAAAACTTGTCCAAGGCTGAGCTGGATAAAATGTTTACGGATCAGTTTGCCAAAGGGAGGTAAGATGATGGAAGACTTGTTAACTTTAATCAAGACAAGACAGTCGTCAAGAGGTCTGTTTGACACAAACAGGTCTATATCGAAAGCAGAGCTCAATAAGATTCTCGAAGCCGCAAGATGGGCGCCTACTGCTCATAATATGCAAAATTTTGAGATAATTGCAGTTGATGACCCGCAGATTATTGAGACCATTGCCAATATCGAGTTAACCATGCCCAAAGGCGCTAATGAGGAAGGCAGCGACTATGTTTCTGCTTCCGAAGAAGAACTGCAAAGAAAAAAGACCGGGATTTTAAACAGTTTGCCCGGCTCCATAACAGAACACTTTAAAAACCCTGTCTTTGAGTATTTGAGAAAATCTATAACGGCAAGCAGCGTGTTTTTAATAGTAATGTATGACCCTCGTAAAAGAGCTCCCCGCTCAGAAGGAGATTTGCTGGGAAAAATTAGTCTTGGTTGTGTTATGGAGAATATGTGGCTGATGGCGCATGCTCTGGGAATAGCGATGCAGATTGTTACCGCCGTGGATTATAGCGATGAGTATGAACGGCAGCTAAAAGAGACCCTGGGTATTCCTGCCTATTTTATGCGCGCCTATTCGTGCCGGTTAGGCTATCCTGTTGCAACCAAGGAAAATTACCTCCGTGTGCGTCGCGATCCAGAAGACTTTACTCATTATAATCACTGGAACAATTTTAAAGGTGTTTGATAAGTTAATGGCCAACTTTAGTAATCACTGCAGAAATAATTTTATGGGCCAGTATAGTTTTGTACAGTAAAAATAAAAAATTAACGAATCTTTGAGGAGGAAACGGCATGGAGTATTCCAAGGAAACATTAAGCAATATGGAATTTAATGACGAGTTTACAAGAGACGAGTGCGAAGAAAACGAAGAGGTAATCTGCTCAGTTTGTGGCAGCAATTCAGATATACTGATTGGCTACAATAAAAATGAGCAACTATTTAGATACGAATGCACAAATTGTGGCGCTGTTGTCGTAGAAGGCAACGAAGACAGTATTCTTGTTAAGGGCGAGGAACGTGATTGGGAAAAGTACTTATCGGAAACTTTGGAGTTTCCCTTTGTGGCGCAAATTATCGAAACTTCTGACCGGGAGTTTTTTAATCCGGAGGATCCCGGTCCTATATGCTTTCTGGATATCGTGGAAGTGACGGAGGTTTTCGAGACGAGTAAATATGGCATTATTGTAGTGATAAAAAAGGACAGGGAAAAACATGCCAAACCGATATTTTATATCGAAGCCGTAGATTATGAATCGCAAAACTATGTTGAAATTGAGAATTACAAGAGGTGGCGTGACAATTACTGGTCGAGTGATTATCTGATGAACTTATTGTCGGCGTTTAATGATTCGTAATTGGCAGTTCCAGGAAGCGAGCAGTCATAATCCAGATTTTGTTAGCATAGACGCATATTTGAACGGTATGTTCATATCCAGCAATAGTCTCATGCGGGTACAATTAGGTCTTCTTTAGCGCCCACAGCCCACGCGGCATATCGAAGCGCTTCTGCTATGTCGTCTTTGGTCAGATTTGGATACTCTGCAAGCAATTCATCATGAGTCATTCCCTCGCTAATTTGCATGAGGATCATGCCGACTGTAATACGCGTTCCTGCAATACATGCTTTACCGCCCATTATGTCAATATCATGCTTGATTCTCGTAAACTGTTCCATATCCCAAAAGTCTGATAATAAGCACACGAATCAATTGAGCTTGCCTACACCCAGTTTTTCGAGGAAGAGTTTGTCGCGCTTGGTGATTTCTGTCGTCCAT
>JGI20166J26741_10440003_pt1 | contig 16005 bp, 13 predicted proteins | sample TergutCu122P5_FD_26741 | JGI IMG/M metagenome (IMG submission 26741)
CCGGGCGAAAGCCTGCGGGAAACTTCTTTTGAACAGTCGCTTTCTTCTATCAGATTATGTTCGAGTAAAATGGAAAAAGCCAATCCCGAAAGCATGGCATTCCGGTCATCGCGCCATGCTAATTTTTTAAGTTCCGTAATCCAGAGAGAATTATCAACTACATCATATTGTTCCTGAGAAATCAAATCCATCGCATGAATGGCAGAGCTTAGTTCAGCGGCTGCCTTATCGTCGCACGATGCGGCATCCACTAAAAGCAAAGACGCCCGGAGGAACAACTGCTGCAGAAGCGGCACAAGCGGTTGTAAATCAAAACGCCGAATATCTCCATATTGTATTAAAACAGATAATTCTCTGGCAGCTTCAGCAGCTTCTCTGAAACTTCCGGAATCGACTGCCAATTTTTGCAATACAGCCAAAGCATTGGAAAAATTTTCGGTCAGACGGCATTCGCATGCTGTTTTAATCAATTTAGCTGCGGTCAATATATCGGTGCAATCGTCCAACCTTTCTTTCAATACGAAAGCGGCAGCGACTTCGATTGTTTCACCTTTCAGATTCGATTCGACCACTTCGATTTCTACTTCCGGCGTCCACTGCAATATCCATTTCTCCGCCCAGGTTGCTCCGGTCTGATTCACAGACGCCGGCTGAGCAAACTGTATATTCAACAATTTAATTCGGTGGAAAAAAGTTGAACGGCTCAAATCCAGAAATGCTGCTTCTTCGCTTTTGACAGTCCGGTTTTCTCTTAAATCCAAGGTGATTTCCTGGGAAACGGCAGTTTTATAATTGATTAATTTTAGCCGTTTCAATTCCCGCGCCATATCTTCCTGAACCGGCGTTTGGCTGACTCCCTCCGGCAAACTGCCGATAGCCGTGCCAATATCTACCCGATTCAACGCTTCTGCGACTTGTGGTAATTCTCCATGCCCCAAACAAGTTACGGCGGCATCATGCAAATCTTTCAGTACCGGTAGACTGCCATCGTGCATGGCAGATAAGGAATTTGCCAAACGAACAGCTTCTATCACCGAAGCGGAAGAAGCATTGTTACCCGCTTGCCGCAAAGCGTCTGCAACACTCGATAAGTAAATTGCCGGAAGCTGTTCCATATTTCCGGTTTGCATGCACTGCCACATCCGTTCAAAATAAAAAGGAGCCAAGTTTCCGGCGCCATAGCCGGTGCGGCTGCTGAGCCTTAAATAAGAATAAGGCATGAGCGTCAGCATCGTTTCTACCCTTGGAAGCGATTTCAGTTCTTTATCGGACAGAGGAGGCAAACCGGACTGAATTCCCGAAACATGATATGCTCCCGCCACTACGACTATTTCTTCGGGTCTTATTCCTTCGACTATGGTTTTTTGAATTTCACGGCGCATGTGGGCTTCACGAATCAGGTTATAGGCAAATTCGGAAGGAACCGCCTGATACTCTTCATCAACAACCAATGAGCGGATTTGCTGCGATTGCAGGCTTAAACCTTCCTTGAAACTGCCCGCTTGAAGGTTGTGTTCAAAGTTGCGTTCCCAATAGCTCTCATAATCCGGTTCGCCATAATAACCGGCTAATTTATCATAAATACCGTTATGATAATCATAATATGCGCGCCTTTCTTCCGTAGCGTTTTCTGTATTACGTTCCTGTTTTATTTTCAGGATAATATCGGAAGGTAAATCGATAAAACGAACTTCGGCTTTGTTTCGCGCCGCCCATTGAATGGCTTGCAATTCGGGAGAATATTCGGCAAAGGGATATAATACGGTTTCAATGGGCAATTCGTTGGTATATGCTAACAGAGCTACCGGAGGGGTTATCCGTGTATCGGATAAATTCTCAAGCATTTTCCCCGCATCGGAAGGACCTTCAATCAGCAGGCATTGAGGTTTTCGTTCGTCTAAATAGCGCAACAGATGATAAGAAGCGGATGGGGAAAGGTGGCGGATGCCAAAAACTCCGACCCCTAAATCCCCTGAAGGGGACTTGGGGGAGGTGATGTTATCAAGATTTGCCGGATTCATAATCAATAAACTTACAAATACTCATCATTTTGCTCCCCACTCTCACTTTAGGGGGTTGGAGGTTCTTGTTTCCTGATTTTCTTTTCAACATTTTTAATTGTTTCCAAGTATGCCTGCTCAACTGGGGAAAGGGTTTTTACCTGATATTTTCGATATTCGTTGAGCGCTTTTTCAACTGCTTGCTCGTGAGAAACCGAACCTGCATTCTGCAAAACATTTTCGCCGGTTGAAGTCAAAATAGCATCCAACTGACGTACATAATCTTTCATAAAGATATGTTTATGTTTCATCGCATGGATTTCTGCAAAATCAAAATATCCGGAAACAAGGTTATTTAATATTTTCAGTTCTGATTCTGTTAAATAATTTTTTGCGATGGAAATATCTTTTAATGTTGGTTGGTCTCCCGAAAATGTCGTCAATCCCATAAACGGTTTATCGCTGTTGGCACGCTCAAAAACAATTTCTGCCGCCGTGTGTCCATGAACAGCATAATGCAATTTGTTTTGAACGATTTTAAAAAATTCAATTGAAATGAACGATTTAGGGTCATAGTCTTTACTCGTTGCATACAAATCAAGTACTTGACGGTACAAAACTTTCTCGGACGAACGAATATCACGAATGCGATTCAAAAGTTCATACCAATAACCTCCGCCGCCAACGTTTTTTAACCGTTCATCATCCATCGTAAAACCTTTAATAATATATTCTTTTAGCCGCTGGGTAGCCCAAATTCTAAACTGTGTGGCAATACGGGACTTAATGCGGTAACCCAGTGAAATTATTAAATCAAGGTTATAAAATGTTGTTTCATAACTTTTGCCATCGGATGCAGTTGTTCGGAATTTCCGAACAACTGAATTTTCATCAAGTTCTCTTTCTTCAAAAATATGTTTAATATGTTCACTCACATTCGATTTACTCGATTGATACAATTCAACCAAGTTTGATTGTGTTAACCAAACATTCTCGTCTTCTAAACGAACATTTAACGAAACATTATTCTCCTTGTTTTGATAAATGATTATCTCTCCTTTATTGCCTTCCATAATATCTACCGCTTAGCCATTTAGCTCCGAGCACGAATTATATAATCCTCTCCAGTCCGAACCGCGTTTTTTCATCACATTCTCCAGATATTCCTTCCAGACGAGCTTGTCTTTATCGTCGTCTTTTATCACAGCTCCTTGAAGTCCTGCCGCCAAATCACGGTCAGCGATATTTCCGTTGCCAAAACTTGCAGCAAGAGCCATACTGTTTGTTATCAGTGAGATGGCTTCTGCCGTTGAAATAACTCCGCTGGGCGATTTCAACTTTTGCTTCTCATCCAGAGTCATTCCCTGCCGTAATTCACGGAATATGGTAACGATTTTTTCGACCGCTTCTTTTCCTGGTAAAGCCGCTTTTAGCCGGTAACTGCCTGCAATTTCAGCCACCCGTTTGGTAACTATGGATACTTCCGTCTCCAGATTCTCGGGAGAAGGCAGGACAATAATATTGAACCGCCGTTTCAACGCCGACGACATATCGTTTACGCCTCTGTCGCGCGTGTTAGCTGTTGCTATTATTGAAAATCCCCGTTGGGCAGGCAATTCTTTCGACAGTTCGGGTATAGCTATTGTTTTTTCCGACATAATGGAAATCAATGCGTCCTGAACTTCGGAAGCGCAACGCGATATTTCTTCAAAACGGGCGATGTTTCCTGTTTCCATTGCTCTGTAAATCGGGCTTTTTATCAGCGCCGCTTCACTTGGTCCATGCGCCAGCAACATCGCATAATTCCACGAATAGCGGATATGCTCTTCGCCGGTGCCGGCAGTTCCCTGTATTACTTTCCCTGAATCGCCGCAAATGGCGGCAGTCAGATTTTCAGAGAGCCACGATTTGGCAGTCCCCGGTTCGCCGATTAACAGCAGGGCGCGGTCGGTGAGTAAAGTAGCGATGGCTATTTCTACCAGCCGGTTGTAGCCGATATATTTGGGAGTGATATTTATGCCGCCGGCTTTTCCTCCTGTAATGAATTTATATACCGCTTTGGGCGACAATTGCCAGCCTGTCGGTTTTTCTTCTTTAGCGTCATCTGCTTTTAAGGCGTCGAGTTCGGCAGCATAGAGTAATTCTGCGGGAAGGCGCAGCACCCCTAAATCCCCTGAAGGGGACTTGGCTGAAGTGATATTATCAAGAGTTTCTGATTTCATATTTATTAAAACATAAGTATTTTATTTATAAATTTTCGGAATACACCCTGTTTTGCATCCTTATCTAATTTTTCCAATGCCCAGGCAGCAGCTTCGCGCACCGCTTTGTGTTTGTCGTTTACTAATTGAGCAATCAGTTCTCTGTTTGCAGCATCGCCGGCTAACATTTTTACGGCTTCCGCCTGCAGGCTGACGGCAGACCCTTCGAGCGCTGTTTTAATCGTTGCGTCAATGTCTTTATCTTTCAGTTGGTAAAGCAGACGGAAACGGCGGACATCTTCGGTTCGACCTTCGTAACTGAAATTTCGTTTGATGAAAGGAAGCATTTTCGCTCCGATAGAAGGAATGATTACGTTTTCTATATAATCGGCTAATTCGGAATATTTATCGCCCAGGTCGCCGTCTAAATATTCGAAAGTGCGGAAATCTTTGAAAATGCCTTGCTTAAAAGCTTCTTGAACAACTGCCATGCGTCCCTGTCTGGTGGTCGTCAGCGCTTCGATAACCGGTTTAAGTTCCAGAAAAGAAACCGAAGTATTCAGTTCGCTGAGATTGAATGCAGGGTCCAGTTCAGACTGTTCGCCGCTGTCTTCGGTCGTTTCGCCTTGCGTATAGAGGACAGAGTAGAGCAATATTCCCGTATTCAATAACTTTTCAGACGATTCAACCGTTTCTGCCTGCAATAATTCTTCCACATTCTGCGCTATTTTTTTGAATACGGGAGCTTTTTCTCCCATTTTATTCAGAACGGGCACTTGTTTTGCCAGTCTCGGGTCGTTCTTTGCAAATTTGCTTCCGGCAATGTAGAGCCGGTTTATATCTTGCTGTAAATCGTATAATGCCTGTATTCTCATAATTAATATAGTAATCTTATTATTTTTACATCTGTTAATATGGATAACGGGCGGGCAAAGAATAAGCCCGATTCAATGTCGTTTTCAAACAGGACGGTCATGCAAAATCCTTTCATGTCGGGACGAAGAATAGCTTTTAGGGTGTTTTCAACCGCATTGTCGAAATATTCGGAATCTTTGAGCGTGAGTTTATTTCCGCTTTCATCTTCCAAAACCACGTGAGTTCCTTTTATATATGCTTTATACAACCGGATTAGCGCCACCGGATTTTTGTCCATTAACGGATTTTTAATAGACGATTTCACGGTTTTAACTAATTCGGCATAATCGCCGATGGCAAAAGTCTGCGCTTTTTGCATGTAAGCAGGAGTTATGTCTTTGACGATGGCTGAATCCCAACGGGCGCGGGGATTGATATCGCCGGGGTAGATAAACAATTCTTTTGTGCTGATTACGTTAAAGAAGCTGTTTTCTTCTTTGATGTGTTTTGCCGCTTTATAAGGTCGGTAGTTCTTTGTTTTATATATTTTTCCCGAACCAAGGTTGAGCCAGTAGCCCTCATCAACAAATTCTTTCCTGGCAGCGTCATTATAATGATAAAACGAAAGCTGCAACAGTTCGGCTTTTTCTTCCCACAAATTATGCTGCATCAACTCGGTCAGCTTCCACGCATATCCGATTTGCTCCTCAATAGGGGAATTAAGCTCGACCAATTCCGGATTCTCCTTTTTTGCGGTAAGGTATTCACGGCTTTTCTTCAACAGGGCGTAAATATAATTGACATGATCGATAACACGCACATATTGCTCATTTTCCACTTTGTCAATTTCCAGCAGCAAATCATTAAAAGCAGTCTGAATCCCCGATATATAATAATTGCCCAACTGCTTGATTTGTTCCGAAAAAGTTCTTTTTGCCTGAGCGTCCACCGACGACAAGCCGGTTTGCACAATGCTTCGTATCAGTTTTTCAGCCATTTCTACCCCCGATAATTGAGCATCCGTTTTTTTAACAAGAGCGCTCAATCGCGCTTTGGAATCTTTGGGAGCTTCATTCGCTGTGATTTTAGCCTCTTCCTTTTCCTGTTCCTTTTTTTCCTGCCGCTTTTCTATTTTAGCCCGTTTAGAAATTATATCTTCAGGGATAGCCGCTTCCTTAAAGATTTGTCCGCCGGCATAAGCAAACAGCAATCCAAGTACATGCTTGCATGGTAGCTGACGGCTTGGACAGTTGCAACGGAAAACCGGCGCATTTTCGTCCAAAAAATCGGCTGAACAATAATAAGGATTCTTGCCGCTTCCGGCGCATTCGCCAAAAATCAATGTGCCATCGGCGGATTTGGATAAGTTGAATAAATTCTTTTTAGAAAGTTCAAGTCCGTGTTTTGCCGCTTCGGCGTTCGGAGCGAGAAGCTCGACTTCTTTTATTTTTACATTCATTGCAATAGCAGTTTGTATCCGGAAACAATCAATAGCGGCTTTCCACCACCTGCCAGTCGATGATATTCCACAGCGTTTTTAAGTAGTCGGCGCGGCGGTTTTGATAGTCGAGATAGTAGGCATGTTCCCAGACATCGAAAGTCAATATCGGTTTTAGTCCTTTTGTTAGCGGATTTCCGGCATTGGGTTCTTTCGTAATCGAGAGTTTTCCGTCTTTATCGGCAGCCAGCCAAACCCATCCTGAGCCAAACAAACCGGCGCCGGCGGTTTCAAATTCTTTCCGGAAGTTTTCGAACGAACCCCAAGTCTCGTCTATTGCTTTTGCTAATTTCCCCGATGGTTTTCCGCCACCTATCGGAGAGAATTGCAAGAAATAGAGATTGTGGTTCAAAATCTGTCCTGCATTGTTGAAAATAGCGCCATCCGATTCTTTCACAATGGTTTCAAGATCGGCATTCTCAAATTTCGTTCCCTGGATAAGGTTGTTCAGATTGTTTACATACGTCTGAAGGTGCTTTCCGCGATGAAATTCAATGGTCTGTTTACTGATTACCGGTTCCAATGCGTCTGAGGCATACGGTAATTGAATCAATTCAAATTTCATAACATTTTCAGTTTTAATAGTTTCGTTATTATTATAAATAAACGAAAACAGGCTTAAAAAAAGTGTAATCATATTCATTCTGTATTTATAATATATTTTTTACGAGTTGAACAATTTCCGGAATCGCTGCCATCATTTCCGGCGAGAGGTCGGTTCCGACTTCACTGATGTCGGCAGCAGAAATCACAATTAATTGTATTTCAGGCAAACTGCCTAAAAGGCACATGGCTTCAATCATGTCGCGCAAACCTATTTCGTGGGCGCTCATCAAGGGCGGAAAATCGGAAGCATAACGGGGTTGAATCAAGCGGACAGTTCCCGGAGGATTATCGTCGAGAGTAGCGTCAATCATGATGATACGTTCGTAGTCCTGCAGCCAGTTGAGCAAATGAAGCCCTCCCGTTCCGCCGTCCATCAATGTGACTTCGGTCGGCAGGTCTTCCTTCTCCAGCGCCTGTACCGCATGTATGCCGATGCCTTCGTCTTTCAACAACAGGTTTCCTACGCCAAGAATCAGCGTTTTCATTGAATCATGTTTTGTATAAGTGAAACAAAGTTATGAAATTATTTTAATTCATCAAAAATAATTTGTCTGTTTGCTGCATTTGTATATCTCCCCTCTTTTTAATATCTTTGTCCCGTAGCATATTTTCAAGGTTTTATGAAGTATAAAATTAGTTGTTAAAAAACCGATGAATCGCTTGACGCTTGTTCCAGAAGGAGGTTTGTGTAATCGAATTTATGCCATTACATCAGCCGCCGCTTTTGCAAAAAAACATAATATCCGGTTGGAAGTGATTTGGTTTAAAGACTGGGGAATGGGGGCAGGTTTTTACGATTTGTTTACCTTATCGCCGCTCGCAGAAAACGTAGAAATCAGAGATGCAGGGTTTTTGGATTTTTTCAAATATGCCAAACCGATTAAAAGCAACTTTTTCCTTCCGGCGCTCTATCAAAAATGGAATTTTGATGCGGTTTATTATTGGTATAAAGAGCAAGATTCGGTGGAAGACTGGTATTTTTCGCATCCCGATGCTCATGATTTTTATCTCTTTCATTGCCAAAAATTTTATGATAATACAGGCTTCTTAAATCTACTCTCGCCTAAAGATTCTATTCAGCGAAGGATTGATGAACAAAGGATGCGGATTGCTCCTCATACAGCAGGAATACACATTCGCAGAGCCGATTTGGCGTCCGTTATAGAAATACAAAGTCCATTATCGGCATTCATTGAAAAGATGAAGCAAGAAATTGCAACGCATCCTGAAACTGATTTCTATGTTGCTTCGGATTCGCCGGAAGAAAAGGACAAATTAACAGCGCTGTTCGGCAAACGAATTATTACCGTTGAGAATAATCTGAGACGAAATACAAAAGATGGAATTGTCGATGCTTTAATCGAACTGCATACGCTTGCTTCCACGAAGAAAATATTCGGTTCGTATTACAGCTCCTATTCTACTTTAGCAGCTGAGATTAAAGGAATACCGATAGAAATAATAAAAATAAAACAGGACAATAATTAATCAATGAAAAAAATACTAATCACCGGCGGTTCGGGCTTTATAGGCTCCCATTTATGCGAAAGGCTTTTGAAAGAAGGCAATGAAGTCGTTTGCATGGATAATTTTTTTACCGGAGCAAAGCGAAATATTGTACATTTGCTGAATAATCCCTACTTTGAGTTGATTCGCCACGACGTCACAGCGCCTTTTTCGGCGGAAGTCGATGAGATATACAATTTGGCTTGTCCCGCTTCTCCTATTCATTATCAGTTCGATGCCATTCAAACGGTGAAGACGTCCGTTATGGGCGCCATCAATGTGCTGGGACTTGCCAAAAGAGTAAAGGCAAAGGTTTTGCAGGCATCTACCAGCGAGGTCTATGGCGATCCGCACGTTCATCCGCAGAAAGAAGCGTATTGGGGAAATGTCAACCCGATTGGCATCCGCTCGTGCTATGATGAAGGAAAACGTTGCGCCGAAACTTTGTTTATGGATTATCACCGAATGAATCAGGTTGATATTAAAATCGTCCGCATTTTCAATACCTACGGTCCGCGAATGCTTCCTAACGATGGAAGGGTAGTTTCTAATTTTATTGTGCAGGCTTTGAAAAATGAAGATATAACTATCTACGGCGATGGAATGCAAACCCGCAGTTTTCAATACATCGACGACCTGACAGAAGGGATGATTCGAATGATGAATACCGGCGATTCCGTTATTGGTCCAATAAACATCGGCAATCCGGAAGAATATACCATCATTGAATTAGCAAAAAAAATTATACAGCTCACCGGTTCCAAGTCAAAAATTATTTTCCAGCCTTTGCCTCAGGACGATCCCATGCAACGATGTCCGGACATCGGCATAGCAAAAAAAGAATTGAACTGGGAACCAAAAGTGCCATTGGAAGAAGGCTTGCAAAAAACCATTGCATATTTTAAAACAATTATAAACGAAAATGTTTGAAACGCCCATACTTTTTTTAATCTTCAACAGAGAAGATACGACTCAAAAGGTTTTTGACGCTATTCGCCGGCAAAAACCTAAATATCTGTATGTCGCAGCCGACGGCGCTCGAAAGCACAAAACGGGAGAAGCCGAGAAATGCCGGCGGGTAAGAGACATTATTAAACAGGTCGATTGGGACTGCGAACTGAAAACGCTGTTCCGCGATGAAAACCTGGGCTGCAAAATGGCGGTTAGCTCAGCTATTGCCTGGTTTTTCGAAAATGTAGAACAGGGCATTATTCTGGAAGACGATTGCTTGCCCGATCCTTCATTTTTCGTGTATTGCGAAGAATTGCTCGATAAATACAGAGATGATACGCGAATTGGACACATCGGCGGGAACAATTTTTTGCCCGGCGCAGTAGATGAAAAATACAGCTATGATTTCTGTTCGTGTTCGCATATTTGGGGATGGGCATCGTGGCGCAGGGTATGGAAAAATTACGACGTTGATTTCCGTTTTTGGGAAGAACAGCGAGACAAACGCTCTTTCCTGTTTCGCAATAAACGGGAAGAAATTTATTTCTCTTCTTTCATTCCCGATGTAATAAACAACCGGAACAGGATTAACACCTGGGATACGCAGTATTGGTTTATGCTGCGCGTTCAAAATCAATTAGCCGTTTATCCTGCCGTTAATCTGGTGACCAATATCGGTTTGGGCACTTTGGACGCAACGCATACGACCCGAAAGAATAAAAAGCAACTGTTTCCTGTAGCTGCCATTCCATTCCCTTTGAAACATCCGCAATACGTTCTGCGGAATAAGAAAATTGACGATGCCACTATCCGGAAATTGTTCTTTTCGTGGAAACGGCTGGCAAGGTATTTTTTAGGACTTTTACTTAATCGTCCTGTTTTTCTACAATAGACAAAGATGGAAAACTACAAATGTAAAATTTGCAATAATGCGATTGATAATAAACCCTTTACAGCTCGTGAGATGATGTTTGGATTTCATGACCGGTTTATTTATTTTCAATGCTCAGCCTGCGGTTGCGTTCAAATTACTGAGCCTCCTGAAACGTTGGATAAATATTATCCTTTGAGTGAATATTATTCATTTCATCTATCAAATAAACGAAAAGGTTTCATAAGAACTCTATTTATTCGATTGTTGGTGAAAGGGTGTATTTTGGGAATTATTCATGGAAACATACGGTATATACGTCAATATGAATGGTTGCCTGTTTTAAAAAACATTAAAAAGCAGGCACGGATTTTAGACATTGGCTGTGGAAACGGTTTTCTTTTAAAAGAGATGTATTTATGGGGATTTAAGAATTTGACCGGTATTGATCCCTTCATTGAAAAAGAAATAGAAGCGGCAAATGGAATAAAAATTTATAAACAATCCGTATTTGAACATAATGGCAAATATGATTTTATTATTATGAATCATTCGTTTGAACACATGGATAAACCTTATGAAATATTACTGAAATGCAATGAATTGCTTACAATAAATGGACTACTGCTGATATGCGTTCCTGTTTCAGACAGTTATGCTTTCCGAAAATATGGCGCAAACTGGGGTCAATTAGATGCTCCCCGACACTTATTTTTATATACTACAAACAGCCTGTCAATATTAGCAAAATCGACCGGTTTTACTTTAGAAAATATTATTTATGATTCAAAAAGCGGTCAATTTATAGGAAGTGAAAAATATCAAAACGCCGGTCAAAAGGTTGCAGTTCCTTATCGGAGAAAAAAGGAACTGCAAAAATTTGCCAAACGCCTTAATGTGTTAAGAGATGGCGATCAGGCATGTTTCACTTTCAGAAAGAACTGCAATAATGGATATGCGAATATAGATAAACAATAAAAGGATGGAGAAAAGGGTTTCAGTTGTAATGTGTACTTATAATGGAGAAAAATATTTAAAAGAACAAATAGAATCCATTCTTAATCAAACATATCCTGTTTACGAAATAATTATTCAAGATGACTGTTCAATAGATCATACGATGGATATTCTGCAAAAATATGAAAAAGAATATACCTGCATACATGCTTTTCGAAATGAAAAGCAAAAAGGAATCAGCGAAAATTTCTTCTCTGCATTAGATAGAGCCAATGGCGACTATATCGCCCTGTCCGATCAGGACGATATATGGGAAATAAACAAAATAGAACGACAAATTTCTTATGCGGATGATTATATGCTGGTTGCATGCGTTTCTAAACCTTTTGCAACAGATGATGAAATAAAGGTCATATTCGACGAAAGGGAGAGAAATACCCATTTAGAAAGAGAAATTTATTTAAATTCGATACCGGGTCATACCATGTTATTTAAAAAGTCTTTAATTGATAAAATTCCGGATGCGACCTACAGGAACAAACACTTTATGTATGATTATTTAATAGCATTAGTTGCAGCAGCCAATCAGAGCATATACGTTATTCCCCAAATACTGGTGAATCACCGGCGATTACTTCATTCGGCTACTTATTCGGTACCTGATAATTACAAAAAAACGCTTCCAAATATTTTTCGATTTACAGTTCGAACATTTGTCCGGTATTGTAAACTGCATTCTAAAATGAGAATCTATTTTTCGCGCCTGTATCGTCTTTTGGAAGCGATAGATGCCCCTTTAGAGGCAAAAAAGAATGCGATGGCTTTAGCCCGTTACCATTCCCAAAACTCTTTGACCGGCTATATTGGTTTGACAATATTATGCGTTCGATTGCGCAAAATATTATTTTATGCTGAAGAAAAAAATGCTGTTCTGTCTATTTTACGGGCTATTTATTTTCCAATATCCTGTAGCGAATATTTTATATTTTTATAAATCTGAATGAGATGAATATTTTTTTCTTTGATGCAATCCCTTTGGAAAAGCGGTATGAAGAATGGAAGAATCACGGCTTCCCCGGTCATTTATTATATGGATTAACGCATTTCGAAAGATACGGGATTCATTGTTTATTTAAAAGCATCCCTTTCGACCCCTATAAATACAGACTTCGCTTAACCGTTTATACTTTCATGCGATATATCCGTATCCAAAGGAAAATTGATGCCATCTACGGCGTAACGTTCAGAGGACTTGAAATAATTGTATTCTTGCGCGCAATGAAGATAATCCGCAAGCCGGTTGTTGTATGGCATCATGCAGCCGTTGCCATTCCAAAGAATCCAATTCGGAAAGCAGTTTCCACCTTCTTTTACCAAGGATTTGACAAACTTCTCTTTTTTAGCGAGAAATTGAGAACCGATTCTTTGAATACGGGGAAAATAAATAAAAAGAAAACAGCAGTCATCCATTGGGGAGCCGATTTGGATTTTTATGACTTGCTGATAAAAAACCGGAAGACAAACGATTTTTTTGTATCCACAGGCAAAGAAAACAGGGATTTTCCCACGCTCATAAATGCGTATCGTAAACTGCCTTATAAATGCTGCATTTACACAAGTAAAAAGTTGGGAGATAATGATTATGAGAAAATATTAAGAGAGACTGACATTTCAACCGTATCCAATGTAGAAATACATTTTGTTGATTCGAGCGTAAAGGAAATGGCTGAAATTGTTAATAATTCGCGGGGGGTGGTTATTTGCTGCCTTGATTACCCCTATACAATAGGATTAACGACTTTGGTGGAAGCGCTGGCGCTGGGATTGCCGGTCATAACAACCGATAATCCGACTTACCCGTTTGATGTTGAATACGAAAATGTGGGCATCAAAACCCCATACGGTGATGTGGACGCCTGGGTCGAAGCAATCAGAATGCTGCATGAAAACCCGGAGAAAACCCGGCAACTGGGGAAAAACGGACGTAAGCTGGCTGAAGAAAAGTATAACCTCGAAATATTTGCTAAAGAAATTGCCGTTGAATTACTGTCGCTTCATTCTTCTTCCTCCCCCTGCCCCCTCCAGAGGGGGATAGGGGAGGAATATAAAATAATAATAAAATGAAAGTCCTGTTATTAAATACTTCCGAACGTACAGGCGGAGCCGCCATTGCCGCTAATCGCTTAATGAAAGCGTTGATTGATAGTGGAATTGGAGCCAAAACACTGGTTTTGAAAAAACAAACGGCTGATGAAAATGTGATTTCCATTCAATCGTCTTTTTTCAAACGGCAGCTTGCCCTGTGGAATTTCCTTTGGGAACGCTGGGTGATTTTTATAAACAATCGTTTCGACAGAAAAAATCTGTTTAAAGTTTCCATTGCCAACACGGGATTCGACGTATCAGAGCATCCATCAGTGAAAGATGCCGATATTATTCATCTTCACTGGATAAATCAGGGATATTTATCGTTGAAAAGCATAAAAAAATTATTACAGTCGGGCAAACCCATTGTTTGGACAATGCACGACATGTGGGCTTGTACCGGCATTTGTCATTATTCATGGCAATGTGAAAATTATTCTGACCTGTGTGGAAACTGTCTGTTTCTAAATTCAAACAGAAAAAAAGATTTGTCGCATCAAATTTTACGGAAGAAACAGTTTTTAGCCGCAAGCAATATCCGGATGGTTGCCGTCAGTTCGTGGTTAAAAAGTCTGGCAGAAAAAAGCCTGTTGACAAAATCGTTAACAGTTAGCGTAATACCCAACGCAATAGATACTGCCGTATTTTATCCGTTAAACAAACGGTTAGCAAGGGAAAAACTTTCTTTTCCTGAAGATAAAAAAATCATCCTGATGGGCGCAGCCAAACTCAACGACCCAATCAAAGGTTTTGACTATCTCCGGCAAGCGCTAACGCTGTTGAAAGAGAAAAGAAACGACCTCCTTCTGGTCTTATTCGGGCAAATAAAAGCCTGTGATTCTTTCTTATCCAATCTCGACACGAAGTATGTTTACATGGGTTTAATCGAAGATGTTTCTGTAATCGTTCAATTGTATGCGGCAGCCGACGTGACCGTTGTTCCTTCAAATTATGAAACATTCGGACAAACGCTGATTGAATCTATGGCTTGCGGTTGTCCCGCAGTCAGTTTCGACAACAGCGGTCAAACCGATATTATTGACCACAAAATCAACGGTTACCTGGCAAAATATCCGAATACGGAAGATTTGGCGTTCGGCATCGGGTGGTGCCTCGACAACTATCATCTATTAACTGATGAAGCGCAAAAAAAAGCAAACAGTTGCTATTCTAAAAAAGCCGTTGCAGCGCAGTACATCCGGCTATACGAAAGTTTGTTGAGATAAAAGAACCCGTCATTCTATTTCATTATTTTTCATTTCTCCGACAATCTTCATCGTTTCAACGCTGACAGTGCAAACTCTTTTTAGTAAATCTATTACTTGTTCTTTATAATCAGCAAAACGATAAGTATTGAATTTCTCAGCAATGGTTGGGTCTTTGGGTTTCTTTTCCTGATATTGGTCGAGAATCCATTCCAAAGCGCTACGATTGCCAAGTTTGTAATCCCACGCAATTGAGGGGATGCCCTGCAGTTCCGTTTGTTCGTCTAAAATGATGATTCCTGCTTGTTTGTCGGCTTTCAGTTTGCACCTCACCCCGTCCTTCGGACACCCCTCTCCATTTGGGGAGGGGATGGGGGAGAGGACTAACGGATATGGTTCAGCGTTTTCGTAATTAATATGCAAATTCATTAATTGTTCGCCCCATCTTACCCATTGATGAAAATTATCGTAAAAGGGGATACGCGGAAATTCACGCTTCAAATTCAGTTCATATTTTTTGCGGTAGGCGGGATTGTGCAACACTGCATAGACATAATGAAAAATATCCTGCTTGGTAATAACAAGGGGATTAGCAAGGGGATTAATCCCCTTGTCATAATGATTTACAAACTGTTCCAATCCCCAATCGGTAATATTGTCTATTCGGTTGCCATTTTTTTCGTAACGGTAGAGGGGAAGGCATCGATTTGCATTTGGTAAAAAAATATCCAATGAAGAAAGGGTATTACTTGCTAAAGTTTGAAAAATTGTCCTTTGTCCTGTTGAAAAATTTATTATTAAATTTGATTTGTCAAAATGTTCTCCCAAAAAAGAAATATGAATTTCGGTTAATCTATCTATCAACGTTTTGTTTGCGAAAAAAAACTTTTTTACAAAAGGACGATAAAACAAATTAATTATATTTTTTTCGTTGAAAATGATTGCCTTTTTATTATTAAATTTGTTCTTCAAATCGCGACTCCATTTTATAACATTTGGATATTCCTTACTATTATTGGATAGTAATTCTGAATAATTAATAATAAAATAATTTATTTTATTTTGTAAATTATTCTCATTAAAGTCAAAAACCCACTCATCTCTATTAGTTGAAATGCCTAATCCATCAAAATTAAATATTGATTGCATTTGTTTATTAAATAACGGCAACAAACTTTCAAAATCATTTTCCACAAGGTTAAGCCAATAG
>JGI20166J26741_10441114_pt1 | contig 15997 bp, 14 predicted proteins | sample TergutCu122P5_FD_26741 | JGI IMG/M metagenome (IMG submission 26741)
GTGGTGGTGGTGGCGGTGGCGGCGGCGTTGGTAGTGATGTCATATGAAACCATTGTTTCCAGTCATCTTCTCACACCACATAAAATTCATTATTAAATCCCAGGATGTGCAAAATACAGAACTTTCTTTGCAGATGAAATTTTATGTATCTTATTGCCATCTGTGTTTGTAGGAATGTAGTTTACTCCTCGCTTAATATTCATTTAAAGTACAGTAAAAATAATGTAGTTGTGGTTTTGGTTGTACTGGTGGTGGTGGTGGTGGTGGTGGCGGTGGCGGTGGCGGTGGCTAAAACTGTATGTTATTCATACCGTGCTTTGCTTACAGTCACAATATTATCCAACAAATGCACTTCATGATACAATACATATGACATACATAACCACCTACATGTTTTGGCACTGAGGTGCCATATTCAGGGTGTTATTACAATAAAGGTGTAAAGCCAACCTGCCAATGTATCTTTTGTTCATTCTTATAACCACAATTAAAATGTTAGGTTGTTAAAATATATGAAATAGTTAAAACATATCAAACTGATAATGATAGTTTGCATATTCTGATGTGTTCTAATACATTAATCTTAAGTCGTCTTTGTTGTTAATTTTTAAGTACTGTGTTCAGATATTATATGTTAGTACATTAATCATAAGCTGTCTCAGTTGTCAGTTGTTAGTTGCTTTCATATATAGGGGTGGTGTTTACAAACATCAGCTTTGATTCCTTATAATCTAAAATGATTTCATCCTGTAATTATATTAGTATTATTTTAGTTTACAGATTTAGAAAATATTTTTGGAAAATTTATCATGTTATAAGATATGTTTGTATGGAGGTACATACTGGCTATGCCATGCAATGTGTATTTTACCAGGCAGTGTAGTATAATGAATGTGTGTTCTGCAGTGTTGCTGTGCAGAACATATCATAACTATGTGCCTACACATTATGCACTTCAGTCATAGATGAGAGTAAATAAGGGATTTATTTCAACAGTATTTTGTTCGTCTGTCAAGGATCCTTGTAGTTGGTATTGCTGTGTATAAAAATTTCCTAGGCAATTCATATACCAATCTTTATTACGTGTTTTTATAATTTGCTTGGTTGTTTGTATAGGGCCATTTTCATGTTTATTATTTAAAATGTGAATTACACTGGTAAACATAATTTTGTCACATGAAAACTAATTTATACTTCTTTTGTATTTTTCCACACTAAATTCAAATATGTTTCTAGAACTGCTGTATCACCCACAGTTTTTGTGTGACAGGATTATTTTAAATTAAATTTTAGTACATTTGTTATTTTTGCGATGCTACCAGTATGTTTTAAATATGGCTGAGCAATTATTATATTTTAAACATAGTGCGGGCATGGAAACTTAATCATAACAAAGACAGTAGGCATGTGAGCCCAATCACAGACAGTGAGACAACAGAAGCTCAAACGTGCACTGACACATTGGGACATGAAACTAACAGTAAGCTCTACTTAAGGAATACTGCACTGCTAGTGGTGTGCTGGACTACGTTGTGATAGTTTGCAATGTTGTGTGTTCATTTTAGTAAAGTGCTTTATGTCAAAGGATTGTGTCTTTTTATTTTTGTTATGCCAAGGAAGTGTTTAAATCAACCTGCCACCTTCTGTTACGTGTGTGGTGAACTGACCTTCAAATCTCAGAGGCGAAATTTTACCCCTCTCATTAAGAAATGTTATGAGCTTTATTTTGGGTGTAAATAGGGTGACCAAGATAAAAGTTGGGCCCCTCATATTTGTTGTGTAACGTGTGGGAGGCTTCTCACAGGATGGACAAGTGGTTCATACCAAATGCCATTCACTGTTCCCATGGTTTGGAGGGAACCAACAGACCTCTCCTCCAATTGTTACTTTTGTTTCACCAACATAACGGATCACCTCCAAATCGAAACATATGGTGAAATATCCAGATGTGCAATCTGCAGTGGGGCCTGTAACGGACATCGAAGGATTGCCTGTACCAGAGTTTCCAGAAACTCTGACTTTTAGTAGTGACAGCACTGATTCTGATGATGATCGTGGACAGCAAGAAGGGGACAATGCTGATGGCTATCCAACATTTGCAGCAAGTTGTTCCTCATTTGAACCGCATATATTCACACAAGGAGATCTTAATGACCTTGTCCCTGATTTGAATTTGTTTCTTTCACAATCGCCAAAATGAAATCAAAGAAATTCTTTTTTCCCCTAAAAAAATGATATGGTGTTTTGTAATGATGTGTGCTTTGTTATAGAGGCTCTTGTATATCAATACAATCCAAGTGATTGGCATTTGTTTATTGACTCTTCGATTATTAGCTTAAAAGCTGTTCTTCTACGTAAAGGGAATAAATTACCATCTGTACCCTTAGCCCATGCAACTAACATGAAAGAGTCCTATGAAAATATGAAACTACTTCTGGAAAAGACCCAGTATGCAAAATACGAGTATAATTGGAACATTTGTGGGGATTTAAGTGTCATCACTGTCTTGCTTAGCTTGCAGGTTGGCTACACAAAGTTTTGTTACTTTCTGTGTGAGTGGGATAGTAAGGACAGAAAACATCATTACATCCAAACATAGTTGCCTAAATGAGAATCACTTATTCTAGGATAGAAAAATATATTAAGTACTCCATCAATCAACCCTGAGAAAGTTTATTTCCCTCTGTTGCACCTCAGACTTGAACTCATAAATAAGTTTCACAGGATAAGATGCTAAAACCAGAGAAGGGGTAACTGTTGCACCTCATGTGAGGTAGTTAATACAGGATGTAAAATTTGAAGACTAGCTAAGTAAATGGAAAAAGCAGCGTGGAAACCATTCAAAAATGTCACTACCAATTTTTTGGGAAATCATAAGCAGACAACTATGGTGATATGGTGGATGATCTTGTACCATCATACAAAGCTATGGGGGTGTAATATGTCTTTAGAGGGGCATTTCTTAGACTCTCACTTAGACTTCTTACCAGAAAATCTTGGGGCAGTGAGTGATAATCATGGAGAGTGATTTCACCAAGACATTTCCACCATGGAAAAGCAATACCAAGGCAAGTGTAGTCCCAGTATGCTGGCAAATTATTGCTGGACACTTAGAAGAGACATTGCACAGGCAAAATATAGCAGAAAGTTGTCCATTGTTACTTTTTAGGTAATACACATACTCCCTGTGATATACTATAAATACAAATTTTCTTCAAACTTCAACCACACGTCACCTAAAAACATGGCCTGTTTGGGGGGGGAGAGATATTTGAATGCAGCACACAAAATGCTATTGGCTTTACCTACTTTAGTTTGTGTGACAAAAAATTTATCTAGTGTTATTTGTCTTATGTATCTTTTATGTTTTGAAAACTTTATTTTAAAATCTCTGTCAGTCTGACCAACATAAATTTTGTTGCATGTGTTACAATATGGACTGTAAAGGCCACTATTCAGGTAATTATTTATCTTTTCTTTTGGGGTCCTTAGTTGATTGAATAGTTTGTTAGGTGAGCAGAATGTGATGCATAAATTGGTGCATTTAAATATAAAATAACACCATTATCATTACAGGACGAGATCATTTTAGATCATGTGGAATCAAAGCTGATGTTTATGAACACCACCCTATGAAAGCAGCTAAGAACTGACAACTGAGGTGGCTTATGTTTAGAGTATTAATATATAATACTACAACACTGTAACTAAGAATTCACAACCAAGGCAGCTTATGATTAATGTATTAGAACACATCGGAATACTGTAAACTGTCATTTCTATCAGTGTTATATGTCTTAAAAATCTTATGTATTTTAGCAATCAAACACTTTAATTATGCTTATAAGAATGAACAAAACATACATTGGCATATTGGCTTGTACACCTTTGTTATAATAACTCCCTGAAGATGGAATCTTGGTGCCAAAACAAGTAGGAGTTCATGTATGTGGTATGTATTGTATCATGAAGTACATTTGTTGGATAGTATATTGATTATTGTCTAAGTAATTTACTGTTGGTATGTTGATATTATTTTATATGTTCCAGCTGTACACCAGTTACTTAAGAGGCTAGAAAGTCTTGGCCATCAACCAACTGTTGCCTTGCAGGAAGCATTCCTCTGCTGACGTAGAGTTATACATGAAAACATCAGTCTTAGGCTATTTAGAAAGAATTTCCTGGTATTGTAACAATCGTCTGTCCACCAAAAAGTGATCTCCTGTGAACTTGTGTTTAAAAGCAAATGATTGTTCAATCAGGACTTTATAATGTATACATATTCACATAGAAAGTCATAAGTGAGCTTTGTTTTTATGGCATACTCTAAAGCGTTTCCTTTATTGATAGGCATGTGCAAAGAATGATTTATCTGATAACCAATTAATACTGAGTCAATAAGTAATCATTCTTATGATACTGTTTAGATACCAGTCATATAAAACAAGGTCCATTTATGGGCTTTGTCTGAGGCCGGTTTGTAAAGTTTTTGGTCAGAAGGCATAAAATCTTGCAAAATGTTATTTTAAAATCTGTCATAGTTTTAATATTTGCGTATTTTCCTGATTTATTGTTATTGATACTTACTAAATATATTTGCATTTTACAGAGTTTAACTGTATGGAAATGTATGATTAAAGGAACTGTGTGTGCTGGTCATTTTATGGATTACAGCACCAAATGTTACAGAAATCCCCTAGGTTGTGCTCATTGCAGTTTTACGTGTTACATTTTTTTTATATCTGCGTAGTGGTTATTATAATAATATAAGGATGCTGTGTTGAAGGAATTATACAAGTGAGAAAACTGATGTGGTAATCAGTGTCAGTCAACTTGAAAATAAAATACAAGTGCTTTCATAAACGCAAAACTGTAATTTTTATCATTGCTAAAATCTTCAGCTGGAGAATAATTCTTTTGCCAGGCAAAATTATAGCTGGTAGTGTTTACTTTTTACATTCTTGAAGTTTTTAGGTTTTATATCATCATATTGTCACTGGTAATTGACTTCTTCCTTATATGGCATGATCAGAGGACCAGAGTGGAAGTTGGTATCCTCATTCCCTATTCCCAAATCTGCTCTTGCAGACAAATTATTATCTTCTGTAGCTATGGTAAAGATTTCGTGTCTTATATTGTTTCACTAGTGACTGAAAAGAATTACATGTGATACTATTAACAGATATGCTGACTGGTATTGTTATTTCCTTGAAAATGTTTAGAAATCCATATGTAAAAGCTAATGTAAAGTAGAAGAAGTTGTTAACTTCAGTGCTAGTTTTTAATGTAGAGTAACTGCTGTACAATGTATCACACAGATGTGGTGAAAGGGTGTTGGTATTTCATCAAATTGCCATGAAACCTTCTGAGGTTGTCCCCACCTAAGATGTTGGAATAATTTTGTACCAGAATTTTCCCATATGATGTTGCACTTTTAGTATGTTTCTCACTTAAAGGATTTCCCACCTAAGAAGTATGATTAGTTTATGACAGTGAATTTTTCACTTTATTAGTATGCTTTTGCATCAAAATCTTAAACTAATTTCCACTTCAATACTACTAAACACGTTGCTGTCGACATCACTACTCTTTATTGCTTGTTTCAGTCCTTCTTGCAGACCAGGCATATAAATACATATCTCAAACACAGGTATATTTGCAAGTTAAATATATTACTTTGCCTGATGGTGGTCCTTGAGAAGCACTGAAACATGTAGCATGATTGATACAACCAATAAAGACTAGTTATATTTGGCGACAACATGTTTAGTAATGTTGAAATGGCACAATAAAATGGGATAAATTCCATTACAACAGTTGCCATTTGTTCAGTTTGTACCATCATACAGTGACCAAATAATATTCTTAGGTTTTAAAGCTTAATGCCCAAGGTCATTGCCACGACTCATCATAGGTATGGGTAAGAAAGTCAAAGTTAATCTGTGGAAACAAGTGGCAGGAATTTATTTCACATTCAGACTGTGCTGCTAACAGTTTCTACATGTGCATTTCACATAGCCCAATGCAACATCCCGGCGAGTGTGGAATCTACAACATAGCGATTTATGGGTTTAGTAGTCCGCATTGTGACTGTAACAGCTTTATTTTAATTTCAATAATTTGTTGTATGCTGTGTGCAGAATGTGTTGTACATCCAACAGTTACTCCCAATTGCATATGTGTGTGCAGTTTTCATTTCTAGAACCTTTAATTATTGAAGTTGTGATCAATGTGGCTCCTCCATCACAACCTACCATAACATAAAACTGCGGTCAATTCAAGAAGGGTTGGATATTGTAATAACTGTGGATCCTTCTTGCAGTTTTTCTCACGAAAGAAAATCACTCTATAACTTTGCATTAATGCCTCAACTTCAACTTAAAAATACAAGACACAGTACTCAGTCTGCAAGTGAACAGCTGACTCAAAAAAAGATGAAAACAGCAAAATGTATTAATGTAAAATCAGTGCACATGGAATAGTTCCAGCAAGAATGAGCTGTTCATCTACCAGTTCTGCTTGTAAAATAGAATCTTATGTTCAAGAATGTGTCAATATCCCTGAAAAAGTAAGACTTTTAAATCTGGTGTGATGGTGAAAATGAATCAATGCAGCAGAATTTGTATAGAATCGTATTCTAGTAAAGGGAATGTCAATTTCATTACCGAATTACGAAATTATGTTTTCCCACCTTACAAGCATAATTTGTTTAGTTTTTCGAAATGTCTGAAGAGGGTTTGACTCTACTGGTGGGCGAGAAAGTCGCTTTACACCAAACAGTGTGCAATCATAATCAATCCTAATTATTTTGAATCACATACTCCTTGGTTACATGTCCAGTGGATCCGTATGTGCACCTCAATGCCAGCCACATGTGCGAGTACACCTCCGTGTCCTCTGTGATGTGTCGGAGCATTTGTGGAGTAATGGCTTGAAAGGTGTCAGCCATACTGATAACACAACTAAATTTCCTGGCTGTGGGTTCTACCAATGCACTACCTTCAGCTGTTGCCAAACTGCCATTATAGTAGTACATTGTAGTGTGTGCTGTACTGTGTAAACTTAAATTGATTGTGGGTGCATATTATTAGAATGAGTATGGTGTACAATGAGAACACTGTACTGACAAAACTTATGAGTGCCTTCAGTTTCTTAATGTTACATAAATGGGAAGACTATGCATAAAATGAGGGCTTTTTCAGGCACATATGTAACTTTCCCATATTTTGCACTGGTTGTACATGCAATTTTGCTCTCTGAGCTGTTTATAGCAGATGGTTCATAAGGGTTCCATTAACCTACCCTCATGACCTCTCGTTCAAGTAGAAGAAAATCTGTATGTCTATATAAAGAATTTATTCAATTGTGAGGCAGAAGCAGTTGGCAAGGTCCACAGAGTTGTTCCAAAATGCAATTTACAAACGTTACCTTAATTTTCAAAATGTTACATAGTCACAACAGGGTATGAGGTTTTTAGGACCACATGTAGCATGAATTATTCTTCAGTGTTAATTCCCCTTCAGACTGCACCCAGTAAAAAATATCCATTGCCTGATGTCATCTGAAATTTTCAATGTAGTTACTTGTGTTGCATTGCTAGTGAATGGGAGTTCAATATTTTTCCATGAGTATGTGAGTTAAAATTCTTTTTTCAGAGTGTGCCAGTTGTTAAGAATTGTTCAACTGTAAATATTACATTAAAAAGCATAAAACTTGAAGCAGTGTAACTTCATTAAGTTTTGAGCCTGTTATAGATTGAAATGTAATCAGTTATTCTATGTGGTGGAAATGCAGTGATGCAAATTTTAATGGGCATCTCAGAGCAAGAATACAGTGTATGGAATCAACGCTTTCTGAGTGGTGCTGCCAAGAAAGAGCAGCTACCATACTGGGTGATGGAACAGTTGTCAAGGTAAAAACCAAACTCTTCACTATGTACTTAAATATTTAGAAATGCTGCTGTTTATAAGAGAAGATTAACAATTTGAAAGCAAGAAGATGCATTTATGCACAAAAGGTTAGATTCTGTGCTGCATTGAGTACCAGCGTGTAATGTAACCTGGGTGTGTGCATGCATGTGTAATAATTGATAGATCATTGTTATGCTTAGTAAGTATGAATGATTATTTTTCAGTCTGCTTTATTTTTTTGAATTGTATTCTTGTATTTATTGTCTTTCCAGCTTAATCAGGTTTTAAATGAACTGTCTTATCACTTTTTTTATACCAGTTAAGCAGTAATCAGCTGTAATTAGGATTAGGAGATGGGGTTGAAGATCTGCCTCTGGATGTTGTTAGTGCCTGCTAGAGTAAGCATTGTTATGAATTTTATAAATAGCTATACATTGTTTAGTTTAGACTGTACTTTGTTAGTTTTAATTTCTCATGGTAGTGTTATGTAATTACCTCTAAGATTTCCAACTGTATCTGGGTCAGTCTCAGAGAAAACAAAATCTGTCCCAGAATGTGTTGTGCCATCAATTTGTACATCCTCATTATCTTCTTCTCTGTGGCATTGGTTAAGGCCATGGTGTTTAAAATGTGCACTGTTTTATCAAACACTTATTCCAATCATTCTGTGCATATGGAAAAATAGACCCTGAAATCAAATGAAATATAAAATTAAACCTATGGAGCATAGTCCATTTTGACAAGTGAATATTTGCTGAGCTATCCAAGAAAGACCCTGCAGAGAACTTGAAGTATCATGGGCCATATGCATGGAGCACACAGACCTGTGTGCCTGTAACAAACAGGTCATAGTCAAAGACAAATTTCATTGAAATGCAGTGGCATTGGTTAGTTATGATTAGTCACTTTTTATCAGTAGTAGAACCATCATTCTGTTTTATTGAGATCTTAGTGTTCCTCATTTAGAAGGACAGTGGCCAGGCCCTTCAGTTTTTTAAGTGGCTGGCAGCTTATATAACAGCGTTTTTGAAGGATACTACACATTTTCATAACTAGTGGTGGCCTGTGGGACTTTCTTATGGTAGGGTTGGAGCTGTGATGATTATATGATTAATTAGAAGACCTAATAGAGCATTTCGTAAGCACAGCCACTCAACCACTTATGTTGAGCATATAGAGCAGGTTTATATTTTCTCACATAAATTTGTATTCTGTTGTATGGTGACAGAAATTTTACAACAGTGTTGCTCAATGTAAATTCTTAATGTCAGAGTCCTTGGCATGAGTTAATTGCAAAAAATTTTTGCCATGTATATACTTCACACTGTTCTTCATGTTTATTTTAAAATTACAACTACTAAAACTAAAAGATTCACAAGTATGGCTTTGAAAACAGCTAGGTTAAAATGGTATGAAAATTCCACAGTTTGAAATGTTTGAAGAGGTAAACAGATATATGAAGTCCTTTTGTATATTGTCACAACATGCCGGCTGCTGTCTTCCCACCACTCAGCCTAGCCGCATTGACCCAGCCTGTGAGGTCTGGTTAGGGTACAGCTTGCTGGCTGTTCACAGTGCTTGGAATATTTATTTACAATGATTTCACACATATTTCTTTAGAAGAATATGTGTATCTCCTATTAAAAAATTTTCAGATATTTAGTTTAATTTTTCTCAAAATTTCTGGGAGGGCTGCAGCCCCTATGGATAAGCTGCCCCTGTTTCTTACATAGTAGTCATCTACATACTAGTTCTATTTTGGACCTTCTGTGTGAGTATTGTTAAGTGTTTTTTAGAACCTGCAAATGAAGAAGTGTGGACATAGTTGTAAATTTTAAGTCCGTGGGCTATGTTGTGTTCTGCAAGTGAGATATAAATAAAATAATCATCTGACGTCACGGATTTGAACCTGGGCCGTCTATCTCGGCATGTAAAGAAGTTATGTATTCTGGTCCTGATTTAAAATGTCCTTTTTCATCCACCGTTGCACGTATGGGACCCGGCCTGTTCATTACCACACCGTACGCCCCCATTTATTCTTTCGGTTCCATGTACGGTAAGAAAGCATGCTTAACTGCAATGGCTATGGCCTTTCGTGGTGGTGGTGATGGTGGTAGTAGTAATAGTATAACAGTAGTAGTAGATGTTTCTCTGGGGGAGGGGGTGTGAACAGTTTCAAGATTTTGATTTCGAAGCGGCCCTCATTGCCTTGATCCGAATGAGAAACAAAGGTGCTATTCTGAATTAACGCATTGCCTTCAATAACAGTATGCGAGTCTGTGTGGACGAAACAGTGGCGGAGGTGGACTACCGTGACGCAGAATTACGCCACTGATGGTGCTGTAGTCGACGGACGTTTCGTTGGAGGTAATCTGTGGAAGAGGCTGTTCACCTCTGGGAGCCTTTGTCCTGCCACCTAGCGAATGCTTTTGATACTGTACATGTTGTGACCAGCCTTCTTGCACGATACTTCGCGCGTATTGAAACAACCGCTCCTGTACAGCTGCGCGCGCAGTCATGGAACAAGCACAAGTCTCGTGTATACCGAATGCGAAAATGTTGAAGACCAAGAAAATTATCGATGAAGCGAAAGAAATCCAGAATCCAGAGTTGGATTTAGCAGATAAAGGGATAGCATCATTCGAAGAAATGCCAGGACTCTGTGAGTGTAGCTGTAATATCAGTTGAATGTGATGTATGACCAAATTTGGTAACTTGTTTGACTGCCCCAGTCTGCTGGATGCGAGCATGTGTGGGGGCGTGGCACCGATGCGTGGTAATACGTCTTTTGACGTAAACCTGATTTAGGTGCGTGTTCCCCCATCCCCCACTCTTCGTCGTTTAACAGTACCTTAATAACATGCCATAATGTGAAATGTAGACTGAATTTACAATATCCCTCTTCGTCCTGTAACAGTAACTTAGTAACATACCCGTAATGTGAAATATAGACCAACTTAATGGTACTTAGGAAATACGGTATTTTTGTTAGCTTGCCACACGTTGACGTTATAATTTGGTAATTTATTATTTCATTTATATGCATCAGATATTCGCAATGTATTTGTAACAGCCAGAGATTTTTATACGAATATGAAGTGCTGTACTCTTATTTCGTAGACTTGTGATCAGTTTAATGCTGTCCATCACGTTGTGTTCAGTAATATAAATACATAGTACTCCGTTTAACACAGCACTTTTTCATTTCGTTTTAACTTTACGTTTTTCGATCGTTATTGATCATCATCAAGCGTGTATTTATTAAATAAAATGGTAAAATTGATAGAATTTTGTGTAGCTACTCGAGTTGTGCCAGTCACTGTAGTGATTTATGGATTTTATGATGCCAGTTCCGAAGTAAAAGTTAAAAATAGTTAGAGGTTAAATGAATGTTTTATAGTTAGAAGTTCATATGTTGGGTAGAGTAATTAGCTGGCCACTTATCTTGATTGTTTCTTACTTTTTAATTTTCATGTGTAGTGCAGGTCAGTCTTGCTTTGTGTGTGTGTGTGTGTGTGTGTGTGTGCGCGCGTGCGTGCGTGCTGGTGGGTGAGCTTATTTGATGAATGTATCGCCAATTTTTGCATTAAGTGTCCACTTTTTTTTATTAATTTCTTTTGTAATGCCAATTTTGCTCTTTCCAATTTTTATGCTCTGCACTACACTACTGTTGTTGACTAGGCATGTGAAAACCACATGCCTGTAGGCACATGATTATATGTTACTCATAATTACAGCACCAAGGTTAGATTTTGAGACTTCATTTTAATTACACATATACGCTCAAAGTTTACATTTTGTTGATAAAAGCATGAGGGTTAGTTTTGAAAAATTCTTTTAATAACATGTTCTTGATCAGATGCAAAATGTGTAAAATTTATCTGTTTATGGTTTGAGTTCTGAGCTGCAGGTTTTTATCATTTCACTGGTTGTTTATTGAATGTCAGTGTCATTGGATCACTTTTTGCCCCAGCACAGAAGTCCATTGTGCCAAATCAGGATTTTCACTATTAAGATGTTTTTCAGACTGTTGCATCATTCACAGCAAACATCTGGATCAGTTAAAGTATCATTTTTACATCTCTTGTTGTGAAGTTAAACTCACTGGAAACAAAAATTGTTAGTGCCTTTGATTTAATATTCATAATGAAAGCATGTGGAAATTTGTCTTTCTACAAAGATTTGTTAGAGAATGTGTATTGTTTGGTCCTGTTAATACAAGGTCCAAGTTGCACTCTGCAAGTCTATGCACTATTCAGACAGTTCCAGGGGAGCATTACACAAAAATTCCAGATCCAATAAAAAACTCTCTGCATGTAATTTTTTGCTGTAATACCTCTTATATGTGTCTCCCCCCCTTTTTTCCTTGAAGTATCATGCTTTGCTTTTGTAACATGTTTCTCACCAAAGTGTCATAATTCTCCAACACAGCTGAAACTGACCGTTAACTGGATACCACCCAGCACTTGATGAAAATTTGTCAAGTTTTAAATAGTTTAACCTCCACAAGTTTGTGCACACTTGCAGTTCTGTGCAGTTTTTAATGATATATGACACAGGACTTGAAGTTTAGCATTGAACCATACTGTTAAAGAAGGATGTTTGTCCATCAGTAGCTTTAAGTAGTCTTCTGTCAGCCCATAAGACTGAAGAGAGTCAAGTAAAGAATATTCCTTTTCCAGTAACACCTTGCAGTTGTATCTAGCTCAGAAATAAATTTACTGGCAAGTTCACTTGACCTTCTAAGGCAAATTTGACTGTACACAACTTGGTTAGTAGAATCGTTTATTAAGAGTTCAATTTTACTTTTGATCACTGTTATATTTAAACCTTTTTTGCTCTTCATTTCCCATCACATTTGTGATTCTCACTATTAGTAATATGTTCACAGAATGAAGAATGTGACCCAGGTCGAGTTCTTGTAAATTAAATTGAAATTCCGAATTGCTAAATGGTTGGTTTCATTTGCTTCTTGATATGCAGTGCAAACAATTTTTGTGATAATCACTTTTTATGAGATAATGCCTTTAAAGCCACATTAACAAGATCTCTCTGTTGGTTTCTGTAGTTAACTTCAACCCTGTTTTATGTCCTACAGTTTTCTTATGATTAATAAGTTTCTTTAAATGTACCAAATTTTGTTGTCCAGTTGAAGTTCATTTTTATCATTCCTATCCTTTGTAAGGCTTAAGGGGGTTTCAACTTTCAGCGTGGTTTGTAGCACAGTTTGATGTTGTTAATAGATACTCATATATTTTGCAGAAATCTTTTATTTGTCCAGCTGCTAGGCCAGCAGTTATCATCATCAGATGAAACAGGGACAGAAATTGGTGCTATTAATTCATTTTTTTTTGCTACTTTTTCACTTGTTCTGGTTTTTTATTTATAGGAGATGAAAAAAATTGTGTGTGTGTGTGTGTTTTTTTTTTTATTTTAGAGGTATGGTTACTTATTCACAGTTTACTAGACACCAAGAAGCTTTTAACTCACCTTTTGAAAATCTAATCATCCCCCTACATTGTGCTGTGAAAACACAAAGCATTTATCCAATCAAATTGACACTGTTGTCTTTACTTATTCATTTGGTGGGATCAACAAGCTGCAGTTTGTTAACAGATTTACATATCTATTCATCAGCTAGACTGATAGTAACTGACCTATTTGCAGTGTCAAGAACAAGACCATTACAGCGAATGCCAGGTGTAGTTGATTTAACATTGCTGTGATAGACCTGAAAAACAAAAGCTTACCACATGTGAATGATTCTTAGAAAGAGAACGCAATGGTAAAGGTAATGGTAAAGTTATTCCTGTCCATGCAATGGAGACATATGGGAGGGGTAGAGGTATAGCTCGACTCATTCTTAACCACAGCAGTAGGTGGAGGTGAGTGGGCAACTTCATTACCCTGCTGCTGTACCCCTGTGAAAGAAACCCAGTACACATTGAATAGGAGGCTGGATGGTGCACATAGCTGGTCTGGACTTACGGAGACGAGAAAAGTCTGCTGCCACTGCTGGGATTCAAATCCCAGATTGTCCAACTCACATCCTAATCACTATACCATCAATCCTGTCCCAGCTCCAAAGAGAGCACATTTGTATCTTTTATACTGTTTGGTGGAGAGGTCACATGGTTTAGCTAACATATTGACATGTAAACTCATTCGCACTACATTGGCCAGTCAGGATAGGAATGTTCATTGCTGGAATAGATTTGTGTCAAGGTTTCTTTGAAAAGAAAATGGTGCTTCTATGTGTGCCAGATGTTGACAGTAAAAAGCAAGAGCCCCGATAAAAGTCATCATCTCTGTTGCACATTGAGCGAGTGGCATTTAGGCTTATAAGCCTACCTAAAAGATAACCAAAAAATTATCCCGTTTATTTAGCAGATCATCCAACTTGTGATTTTAATAATGTGTTTTTAGGATGGAGTGTATTGCACAGTTATGTGATGCTGTTAATTTTATAATGATAAACTATCCAAAATATGTAAATAACTGACTTCAATATTTATGATGTATTTTGTTCACAATGTTCTCACCAACATGTTGGAATTAGTTGGAACTAGTATTCCACACCATCAATACATCACCTATGTGCTGTATTAAAACTCACCACATTACTGCAACCGGGGCGTGGCATTGACCACCCACCCCAATCTAGTGTCGAGGTCATGAAAGAGTAGAGCTATACCTCCACTCCCTCTCTGGGTCCATGTGGCCTGCTGCAGGGTGAAACCTCTACCTTACCTTTCATTACTGCATCAGTCATCACTCCACACAGACCAAACAGTTGTAACTTCTAGGACAGGGGTCGGCAACCTTATAGTAGTGTTGTGCCGAAGTAATGTTGCAAAGTCACTCAGCGTGCCAACCCACCCAAGTCCACCATATTTTTATATGAAACACGTTAACTTGATCGTATCGAAACTTTTGTTTTGAAGGGATGTAAAAACAGGAATGGCTTTAAAAAATTATAGGCTTCTATTTAATTAAAGATTCAATTTTTTATGAGATAATAATTACTGTATTTCAATTCACTCAGCGTGCCATTGAAAATCGTTCCACGTACCAAACTTGGCACGCATGCCGTAGGTTGCCGACGCCTGTTCTAGGATTTTAATAATGATCCATTTGTGACCTAAATTTATTTACTTTCCTACATAATTTTAACTGAAATTATAATTTTAATTGTTATGGTATGATGGTGACAACCAGATTTGTACATTTGTTTTCTTGAAATAATAAAATCACCCTGAAGAAGGCCAGAATGCCAGGTGAAACATGTTGGTGAGAACATTGTGAATAAAATACATCATAAATATTGAGGTGCATTTGTTGGTTTTTTTTATATACGAGTATTTTGGATCTGATGCATGCATGGAAGATGGAACATATTAAAATAATGATAAATTTTATTTACTGTTTCAGTCAATATGCTCAACATAACAAGATTGACCCTAAGTCACAACAAAATTCAGGGTGAGTAACATACTCCTTTTAATTCCTAAAAACAAATAAGTGGAAAATTCAGTACACCACCATGGATAGGTAGCAAACCCAGTTATTGTGTACCATAAGTAACTTTGTCTTTAGTGTTTTATGGCATGTGTGTCATGTAATTTCTGCCTTTGGGGTTTAGAGAGAGGAAGTGAACCAATATATATGTCTTATACTGGGTGTAAGGTTTCAGGTGTGGAGTCTGGTGCTGTCCAAAGGGAACAGGACACATGCTGAAGAGATGGGTTGGAACATTTTACTGTGGGGTAAAGGGTGGGGGATGTGTAACATGGTGATTTCAACTGGTATGGGTCATGTATTTGTGAGGGCTTGGAAGAAAAAGTGTTTTCAGATATTCAAATGCAGATGCAATGGCTGGCTTGTGACCATGAGTACTGGACAAACCAGACATCATGTCTCCACATTAACCCATTTATGCCTAACGTTCCATTATTGGAACAGTAGTAACGTGGTTGTTATTTATATCCTGCGCAAGGTCATCGCCGAATCTGATTTTTCACCCATGTCAGCCTCTCAACAGGGTACATGTTATCTTGTGGTGCACAGAGTTAGTCACTGCTGCAGAT
>JGI20166J26741_10442225_pt1 | contig 15997 bp, 15 predicted proteins | sample TergutCu122P5_FD_26741 | JGI IMG/M metagenome (IMG submission 26741)
CCGGCGGTGGCATTTTTGAAAACCAGCTTTAAGCACAGATAAATTCAAATTAAAGGTAATTTCACGAAGTTAACTTTACATTTATACTTTAAATGTATCAAGTATTATGCTGGTTCATTATTTTGTTCCGTTTATTGTCAGTAATCGTTACCTTCTATTCTGAGTTTCAAACGGTCATAACTCCGTAACTGTCCAAAATCGGACACATGTATGTATGAACTTTTTTCATCACAAGACCTAGGAAATCACCTCCTGCAGTTATGCCCTAAAGTCATGGAACACTCTGTATATATATGTATGTATGTGTACACACCCTCTTAGAATCAGCCTGAAAATGGCTCTAAAAAGCCAAACCATGTAGCTGAAAGCTGTAAATTCATAAAATATTTAATAAAAAGTTGTATATTTTATTATGTTATTTAATTAATAGAGAAAAACACAACTGGAATACCTTGCCTTAAAATTATAAATAAGAAAGAAGTAAAAGAAGAATTCATCAAGGAGGTAACATCCAATGTACAAAATACTCAATTAGAAGAAGTGGAAGATACAAATGAAACATGGAACAAATTCCAGAAAAAGGAATAAATGAAGTAACTGGAAAAATGGTAGGGAAAAAAGAAAGGGCACATAGAAATAGTTGGTTTGATGAAGAATGTCAAATAATGTTAGAAGATAAAAAGAGAGCTTACAACAAAATGATTAACAGAAATACTAGACAAAATGAACAAGAATATATGGATAAAAGAAAAGAAGCATATAAAATATTTAGACACAAACAGTGAGTATTGTTTAAATCAAAGCTGGAGCAAATGGATATTGCTTATAATAACAATGAAGCAAATAAATTTTATCAAGAAGTGAGTAGTATAAGAAAAGGTTTCAGACCACAAACATTACTGATTAGAGATAAGGAAAGTGAATAGTGAGCAACAAAGAGGAAGTTCTGCAGAGGTTGTCTGAATATTATGAGAGGCACTTTGCACTGCAGGATGAAATGGACAGTGATGGTGGAGAAGATTTGACAATGTCCATACAAATTGCAGAACCATATGTTGAACCACCAAATGATGTAAACATGGAGGAGGAGGAGGATGATTGATGCAGTTTGGAGGGTTGAGGTTGACTGACATTGCATCTCATTAGTTACCTTTGCATCTCCTACTGAACATGAATAATATATGAGATACATTGAATGGGCCAGCGCTACTAGATATACCCTGACATTTGTTATCAAAAGACAGTTGAACAGTTTAACAGCTGCAACAATCTCAGAAGAGAAAAGATCTCATTTAGTCTGTGGGAGAAGTTTGAAATCACACATAGTTTTACAAATTGAAAAGCATTTTAATTCCAAAGAAGCTTCAGTTTCTAATTAGAGACTGTACCAGTTATGCGTGAAAACCATTTTCTAAGCATCTGAAGGTGGCTACAGTACATGATATGGTACTAAGACCCAGGACACTTTTCTACATGCATGTGGCTGAATAGTTGACTTCACTGTAGCTGATGAGTCCAGCTTGTTTCCCTGAGATAAAGTTATGACTTATCATACCTTTTTCACTGTTCTGCTTAGGTCTTCAGGATAGCTTGGCATGTACAGTCATTGAAAAAACAAAGTCAGTTATGACAAAGGAGAGACCGTCTCTTTGTTTTTGTCTTTTTGGTCTTGATTGACCAATCAGATGTCATTATTTTAAACAATATGGGTAAGCATTGTCATCCCTGCAAACCATGCTAGACTTGGGAGTAGTGATGCTAAGTCACTTGTAGTATCGTTATGTCAAGAAGCAGGATGAAAATCTGCATTGTGATGTTCTCACTTTGGAACTTGGAGAGCTTTCCTGTGGAATGTAGAAGAGTGATTACACTGGTATAACAGTTTTGGAATATTACAGTATTTTAACATTTTAAATACTTACATATGAATGTATAATTTATTGCAAGCCAGCATATGACTATTGAAGTCAGTGTATGAATTTGTGCATGTGAATCTCTAACACCACTGCAAAGCAGGTTTTGCCATATTATCAGAGTTATTTCAGTATGTGATTCATTTCACATTCTATATATGTTTTGCTCCACTTACCATTGTTGCTGTTGATTTGCATACCTCTTTCTGCTTGGAAAGATCTCATGACCCAATCTGACTTTGGCCACACTAGCCATGCCACCTCAATCCTGTCTTCGTTTCTTCTACCGTAATGATAAAGAATGCAACCCTGAACTCTGGGTATGCTTGAAGTTGTACTGTGAGCACAATAATGAAATTAGACATTAGCATTGCAGTTTGGTTTCTTTGGTAGGTTATGTTAGGTTAGGCTGTACTGCACACACTACATTTCCAATCTGTGGCTACCTTATTTATGGCCTCATTTTACTAACTTGCAGGAGTAATTTATTTTGACTTTAATAATGCTGTCAGGCTGATTTTATAGGCTCATCATGAGGAGTAAGGCACTTTGCAGTTCAGTGGTTCATTGTCTGTTTTGACGCATCTGCACTGGATTTCACTGTGACATTGGCAGTGTACTTTTCTGGGTAGAAACTTTTTAGCGTGAATTATTTTATTTTTTTGCATCAGAAACAGGCTTGTTGGTAGTTGGGACAGTTGTAGAACATTTTGAGGGACTGAACAGATCGAGCCCATTTTTATTGAAGGTATTTATCATGTCATTCCTAGTATGAATGCTGGGGTCAGTATTGGATAGGATTCCCCCCCTCTGTAGTATGTTCCTGCATGACTAATGGTATTTCAATAATGGTATTCAGTGACTTGTAATACACTTGTAATGGCTACAACAAATGTGTTATGTAAACAAGAATGTGCTTGAGCCATGACTGATGTGTGATGCATGTGAATCCATCAATGGAATAATGGGACAATCAAGAGAAATGGAAGTGATGAAAATATAATCATTACATGAATATTTAGTTACTGATCCACCCATCAGAGGAAAGATTTACTGTGGCATTTGGAATTGAAAATATAAAACATCATGGTTATTGCAGCTGTCAGTACCAAAGGTTATATTATTTCTCCAAGCTGTGAACATAAGCATGTCATATTCTTCGGCTACCACAAAGTAGTATAGACCACTACTTCTTCAAGGTGTAAGACTTAGGCACTCTATATGAATTCACCATGAAGATGAGAACAGTTCTGCTTCAAGTGCACTGATAATGTAACAGCTGTCAATAACCATTGTGTATTCCTGGTACCTTTGATGGTTCATAAGAAGTTACTGAATTTTTTCACCCCTGGGTTTGATAGATTTTTACTATAGGTGGTATACAGAAGCATAATATGTGCATTTTCCATTCTTATCTGTTTGTATTCATGATTCTTTCCATTTTATTTAGCAATAAATCATTACAAGTGTGGTTGTGTTTGTAAATGGTAAGGTTGTGTTGCTCATTCTAGGTGTGTGCAAGAGACAAATCATCATTTGGATCAGTCTCAGGTCCTGATGGTGATAGTGAAGAAATAGCTAGGTCTTCACCTCATGAAACAGAGGGTGCAGTAAGTGAAGAAGAAAAGAAACCTGCTATTGGAGCTGTATTACCCCAGGTGCATGCCACACCAATGGTGTCTGTGGTACCTAGTCAGCATGCTGCAGCCACAGATGTTCCTGTTCTCCTTCCATATGAAGGTGATATGCCTCAGAATCAGAATACTATGAATTCAGGTTCTTTGTCAGTTTCACCATGCTCCAGTTCTGTCACTGACTTTCCTGAGAATAAAGTTGACTCTGCATCTCAGGATTCCCAGTCTTCACCCAGACGTGTTATACAGCCATCAGTGAGGAGGTGCTTAAGATCAAGACCAAATGTAGAAATAAAAGCAACTGAGAAGATGAGTCACAGAAGTGATTCATTTGTTGTAAATACACAGAAGCCGCTTCTCTCGGCTTTGCATGATAAACAGGGGGATGAATTGCGGACAGTACCAGAAATGCAACATGTTCCTCAGTCATTGAAGTCAGAAGCCACCCACAGAAAGACTGTCATGGCAAATGGTGACACCATTCAAATTACTGAGTCTACAAAGAAGTCTGAAAGCTGTGAATATCTTTCTACGCCATCTTCACCAACCAGTGTTGTCAAGACACAAAAACCTAATGATCCAGATGATATGGAGTCATCTGTGTCCCATGTACAGGAATCATCCTTGGTTAGCAGAATACAGCACAGTTTAAATATGTCACATAATTGGAAAAAGGATACTAAGGAAAGAAGTAATGTCAAACCTGAAGTTAATGAAGACTGCTCTGAAGAGAATAATATTAGTGCCTTAAGACAAGAAGAGATTGAGAACATGGGTGTTGAAAAATGTGCATCTGTTTTTGGTGCAAGTGATAATGTGCCTTCTCCATTAAGTGACACACTTTTAAGTGATGTCACTTCTGTGATTAATTGTAACAGTAGTGGGAATGTTAAAAAGAAAGAATCAGAGGACCAAGAAAGAAACATTAATCCCTTTGACTGTGACAGGAGCAATTATGAACAGACTCTGAAAGTTCACAGGGTGAAAAGGACATGCACAAGACAGCCATTTTACATTCCTCCATACAAAATGGATGTTGACACATACATCTCTTACTTCAAAAGAAGCGTTAACGAACAGATATCACGTCTGATTGAGGTGAGTTGCACAATGGTAGAATACAGATTTTCAGCCTTATAATTAATCCCTTGGCTATAATGGCTAAGCATACTGTTTCATTCAGGTTCTTTTTTGGCTGAGTAGAATGAGTTCAAACTTTTCTTTAATATTCTAAATGTGCATTCACCGAGTGAGGAGAAAAGTGATGATTCATAAGACAGTTTTTACAAGGAATTAGAGCATGTTTGTTTAATCAGTTTCCTAAGTACCATATGACAATTGTATTAGGAGATTTTAATGCAAAAGTGGGGAAAGAGAATATTTTCAAACTGACAGTTTGGAATGAGAGTCCACATCGGGATAGTAATGATAATTGGGTTGGAATAGTAAACTTTGCCACATCAAAAAATCTGGTTGTGAAGAGCACGATGTTCCCACGCTGAAACATTCATAAGTACACCTGGACCTCTCATGATGGGAAGACTCACAACCAGATTGATCACATATTGATAGATAGATGGCATTCGAGCATACTAGATGTACGAAGTTTCAGGGGAGCTGATTGTGATACTGATCACTGTCTGGTGGTTGCAGAAGTAGGGAAAGATTGGCAGTAAGTAAACAAGCAGCACAGAAGTTTGATGGGGAAAATTTAATTTGAGGAAGCTAAATGAGCTGGAGGTTAGGAAACAGTATCAGATTGAGATTTCAAACAGGTTTGCAGCTTTGGAGAACTTAAGTGATGACAAGGACATAAATAGGGCTTGGGAGAACATTAAAGAGATTATCAAAACCTCAGCTAAAGATAGTCTAGGGCTGCATGAATTGAAGTGGCATAAACCATGGTTTGATGAAGAATGTTGAAGTCTTTTAGATCAAAGGAAGCAGGCTAAAATGCAGTGTGTACAGGATCCAAGCCAAAGCAAAGTAGATAATCTGAACACTGTAAGACATGATGCTAGCAGATATTTCAGGAACAAAAAGAAGGCATAAATGAAAGCTAAAAATGAGGAACTTGAAGCTAACAGTAAGATAAAAAATATCAGGGACTTGTATAGGGGCATCATTGACTTTCAAAGAAGGATTACCAGCCTAGAACTAATATAGTAAAGGATGAGAATGGTGATTTGGTTGCAGACTCCCACAGTATTTTGGCTAGGTGGAGGAACCAATTCTCTCAGCTGTTCAATGTACATGGGGTAAGTAATGTAGGCAGACAGAAATACATGCAGCAGAACCACTAGTGCCTGAGCCAAGTGCCTTTGAGGATGAGTCACAAATCACCGGGTATTGATCAAATACCAGCAGAATTGATTAAAGCAGGGGGTAGAACAATTCGCTATGAGATTCATACACTTATTATTTCTACTCGTATTTGGAATAAGGAGGAATTGCCTGAGGAGTGGAAGGAGTCGATCATAGTACCTATCTATGAGAAGGGTGTTAAAACAGATTGTAGTAATTATAGGGGCATATCACTTTTGTCATCTATGTCAAAATTTTATCCAACATCCTGCTGTGAAGGTTAACTCCACATGCAGAGGAAATTATTGGGGATCATCATTGTGGATTTCAATGCAAGAGGTCAGCTACTGATCATATATTCTGCATTTGTCAAATACTGGAGAAAGAATGGGAGTACAATGAAGCAGTGCATCAGCTCTTTGTAGACTTCAGGACGGCTTATGATTCAGTTACGAGGGAGATCGTATATTCTCATTGAGTTTGTTATCCCCGTGAAACTGGTAAGACTGATAAAAATGTGTCTGATTGAAACGTATAGCAGAGTCAGGGTAGGCAAAAATTTGTGTGACATGTTTCCTATTACGAATGGTTGGAAACAAGGAGATACTCTATCGCCATTGCTTTTCAACTCTGCTTTAGAGTACGCCATTAGGACGGAACAAGTAAACCAGGAGGACTTGAAATTAAATGGTACCCATCAGCTTCTGGTTTATGCTGATGATGTTAATATATTGGGAAGAAGCATACATACTATAAAGGAAAATGCAGAAGCTTTGGTAGTGGTTAGTAAGGAGACTGGATGCTGATAAAACTAAGTAAATGGTCATGTCTTCAGATCAGAATGCAGGATGAAGTCACAGTTGAAGATTGATAATAGTTCCTTTGAAAGGATGGAAGAGTTCAGATATTTGGGAACAACTTTAATGTATCAAAATTCTATCCAGGAAGAAGTTAAGAGCAGATTGAGATCAGGGAATGTTTGCTATCATACAGTGCAGAATGTTTTGTCTTCCAGTATGCTGTCCAAAAATTTAAAGATTAAGATATACAGAACTATAATTTTGCCTCTTGTTTTGTATGGGTGTGAAACTTAGTCACTCACATTGAGGGAGGAACGTAGGCTGAGGGTGTTTGAGAATAGGGTGTTGGGGAGAATATTTGGGCCTAAGAGGGACAAGATAACAAGGGAGTGGAGAAAAACTACTTAATGAGGAGCTTAATGATCTCTAAACCTCACCTAGTATTGTGCAGGTGATAAAATTGAGAAGAATGAGATGGGCTGGTCATGTAGTGTGTATGGGGGAGGGGAGAGGCATGTAGAGGGTTTTGGTGGGGAAACCTTAGGGAAAGAGACCACTGGGGAGACCCTGGCATAAATGAGAGGATAATATTAATATGGATCTTCAGGAAGTGGGTTGTGGGGGTATGGACTGGATTGAGCTGGCTCAGGAGAGGGACAAGTGGCGGGCACTTGTGAATGTGGTAATGAACCTTCAGGTTCCATAAAATGCAGGGAATTTCTTGACTAGCTACAAACTGGTTAGCTTCTCAAGAAGTACTCTGCTCCATGGATTAAGTAAGCAAGCAAGTAAGTAAGTAAATAAGGAGTATGTGGATTTAATGTATACAGTACATTTGTAAAGTTTTTGGTGGGCTTTTGCCATCTTTTCAGATTAATATAATTTGTACTGGTTCATGTTAATATCGTATAACATCTGTCCATTTGCATCATGGCGTCACTGAAATAGCAATTTTTTCTTCCTTCAAATATTTTGAATTGTTTGAAGAAATAGATTTGGATGCCACTTTTTTCGGGACATTGGTAGTGAATCTAAATACAGTGACACCCCATTTGAGGATTGGCAGACATTTGATTCAGACACTAACCTGAAGTTGTTGAATTGAGATCATTGAAGAAGTACAATGAATGAGGAAAAACTTAAATTGCTGATGATATCTTGGGAGTTTAGCTGTACATAAATGATTCTTCAGGTAACAAAAGTTTCCCTGACAGCATTTACCAGTGGGGCAAGGGAAAGATTGAACATGAAGAAGGAAGTTTAATTTCAGACTGTTGTAGGGCATAACTTGTAAATTTTGCATATCTTCTTATATTGAAATTCTGCTATCGTGGCACTGTGGGAATCAAGAGCAGTAACTGTGCAGTTACATGTTTACAAGGTTGGAGACTTTAATGTGCCATGTGCAAGAAACATTGGAGTATTAGGATGTAATATGTAAATAGGTGCACTGTGTGTCTATATGTTTTGTAAAACTGAAAATTTTGTGGCATTCAGGTTTATGTTAATTTAAAAAGCCAAGTGTACTTGTGTGATCATGGACGGAATCACATCATGTTCTTCTCACTTTTACTTGTATGACTATAATAGGATCAGTTCAATGAATAGGGAGAGATAAAAAAGCCATTTTATGATTTAATTTGTTTGTGTTTAATCCAGGTTCTTACACAGTGTAAGTGGTGTGGTATGCACAGTATAGTTTTGTTTGTTTTGTTCCAGTACATTAAATGCAGATACAAGTTTCTGTCTGGGCAGTTGGTTGCTGGAAAATCATTAGAAAACTGCAACTTACAGTGACATGTGCTGTTTTCCTGCCAGTTCTTTATTGTCTCAGAATTATATGCAATTCTGTGTGCTTTTGTATGCATAATGTACTTAGGTTTTATGATGCCAATTATATAGTTCGGGTCTTTTGCTGGATGAGCCAAGTTGATACGCTTTCTTTTCATTGTGTCTTGTAATTATGCATTTCATGGAACACTAGTACAGTAAAAATTCCATTAATCTGGCATTCATAGTGCCAGACAGATGATAATAATATAGGAAAAAACACCGTTGATCACAACTAAGTATGTTTATTGTATATTTGAGAAACTTCTGCTAACACTATGTTCTGGCCAAAAAGGGCCATCATCAGATAATATGTAGTATCCATATATACCAAGAATTACTGCACTATAAGTTGTCTGAATTTACCAAGTTCTCATTGTACATTAACCATTTTGTATTAAGAATAATTTAAGGTTTATATAGATATCAGATTGTAATCTTTGTTGGAAAATAGTGAAGGGAATTTTTTACTGAGGAGCCTGTAGAATTTGAAATGTAATCAATGAAAGTGCTGATAGACGATGAGCGTATTGGAGGAGGCTTATATTTTACGTAGTCTTGAACAGAGATAAGTTGAGGGTTCTTTATTTCTAAGCAGTTTTTAGAAAAAATAACATGGTTAAGTGCTGATCAGATGTATATTATGTTTTGCAGAGAGCTGGGTTTATTAATGCATTGTTGGTTTTATATATTCGAGTTTTTTTAAGTAAATGGCCTGATTAGTTGAGAAATTTGTGTGTGGAGTGAGGATTCTGAATTAGATAGAATAGAATAGAATACAATATGGAGCCCTATAAAAGAAATGCTGAATTTCTAGAGCCATCCATTACATGTCATTCAGAGTCCTCAGTATAGGAAACCTCCCTTCAGGTTTCCTTCACATAGCCTCCTATAAAAAGAGAGATGTTTCAGTTCTAAAGCCTTCCGTGACATGTCTTACATATCTTGCAGAGATCCCAGTAAAGAAGCTCTCCCTCCAGTTTCCCATCACTGCCATGGAGAGAGATGCTGTTTTTACAGAGCTCTCTTTTACTGTCTTTCACAGTAAATGAACCCCCCCCCCCTCTCGGCGCCCCTTTGGAGAGAGATGCCAGTTTCCAGGGCCTTCCTTTGCATATCCTTCAGAGTCCCCGGTTATGGATCCCTTCCACCAGATTCCCCTCGCAGAGCTCCCACGTAGAGAGACACTTCATTTCCAGAGTCCTCCATATGTCTCTCAAAGTCTGCAGTAAAATAACCCCCACCTCCAGGTTAACCAACAGGACCCCTTTGGTGAGATCTGCCCATTTCCAGAGCCTTCTTTTACATATTTCTTGGAGCCCCAAATAAACAAGGTCTCCTGATAAAATCTCAACTTTCTCTCAAGCAAAGGAGCTCTCCCTCCATGGTCCCCCAATGGGGCCCCTGTGGTGAGAAACATTCCCTTTCCAGATCCCTTCTATATCTGTTTCTTGGAGTCACTGGTAAAGAGCACCCCCTCCAGGTTCCCCAGCATGTTCCCTATGGAGAGAGATGCCCATTTCCAGAGCCTTGTTTTATATATCTCAGAGCCCCCCCTCCATGGTCTCCCACTGGGGCCCATATGGAGAGAGATGTTACGTTCCCAGAGCCAATGGTTTATTTGTCCATTCGTTCATTCATTCTTATGTCTCAGAGACCCCAGTTAAGGAGCTCTCCCACGAAATGGGGAACACATATGGTCACTGTCCATGGATCCCCATGCACATGGAAGGCCTACATACAGTGGGGTGCAGCCTGTTTCCACAAGGTGATCGTTGACAACACTGCTGTTATTGCTGCTACTGCCAGGCGGCCTTCAGCATGATACTTTCCACCTTGGCTTGGGTAGACCAGAGCCCCGTTAGCCAGTGTGTGTTGTAACACTCTACAGTGTGTCCCCTGCACACATGTTAGCACCTCCCACATGACTCTGCATAACCCAGAGGTACAGACAAGGGGTTGGATTTATGGGAGGCAAATTAATTCTGTAGTCTTTTGTTGAAGAAGTGCTTGGTGAATTCACCCTATCAGCTAGTGGTGTGGTGGCAGTTCCTGTGTAGGTTCTTTCTTCTCTGTAGGCTGTGTCACAAGCTACTGGTTTCAACATGCTATGGGGCAGTGAATAACATTGACTGTAACCTGTCTTGTTCAGCTGTCTCTTCAATCTAATTAATTTGGAGTGTTATCAGATACGCTTGTTCTGCTGGTTAATCATTATATAAGAAGACCAGTATATGTGTTGTTATTGATTCATTAACAGACCCAGCTTTCATATTTATAGATGTAAAATTTCCCAAATATGTTCAGCTACCAGTAAAATTTGTCATTTAAATACTGCTATTTTAAGAGTTACTTGCTCATAAGAGGGGGTGCTGATAAGTCCTTAGCCCGACCAGGAAGGAAACAAGCTACAGTGACCAAACTCGGGATTTATTCAACATACTCTCCTTGAAGCTCAATACACTTCTTAACCCATTTGTCTAACTTTTGCAAGCCACTCAGAAAAAATTCAGAAGGTTGTCCATCCAACCAGTTCTCTGTGGTAACAATGACCTCTGCGTCGGACGAAAAATGGCGAACTTTCAATTGTTTTTTCAGTCCTGGGGAACAGGTGATAGTCCTACAGGGCCAGATCCAGAGAATAGGTTGGGTGATCAAGACATTGGAAGCCCAGGAGGGCCAGTTTCTTCTGGGTTGCAAGTGCCCAATGAGCCGGGGCATTGCCGTGCAAGAATAAGACCCCCTTGGTGACCTTCCTGCCGCGATTTTCCTTCAAAACGTCCTCCAGTTGCACCAGCAGAGATGAGTAATACTCCACATTGATAGTTTGGCCCTTTGGACGATAATCAACGAGGAGGATGCCGTTTTGATCCCAAAAAATCAAGGCAAGAACTTTTGCAGTGGATTTTTGCACTCAGAATTTTTGGGGTGGGGTGAGCCACTATGCTGCCACTCCATTGCTTGTTGCTTTGTCTCCGGGTCCTAGTGATATAACCAGGTTTCCTCCATGGTCACCAATCGTGACAGGAAATCATTTGGATCGCACCAAAAAAATTCCAAAATCTGCTGAGACGACTGGCACCATTGACGTTTTGATCTGCGTTCAGGCATTTCGGGACCCACTACATGGAGAGCTTCCGCATGTCCAATTCTTCATGTATGATGGACCCAACCCGCTCACTTGAGATGCCCAGTTGCTCAGCTATTGATATGGCCGAAATCTGGCGGTCTTCCAAGATTAGCTCGTGAATTTGATCAATAATCTCCGGGGTGGTCACTGTTTTGGGTCATACAGGACAAGGAGCATCACAGGTGGAAAAATCACCACTTTTAAACTGGGCCACCCAGTTTTTGACGGTGGCATAGGATGGTGCATGTTCCCCTAATGTATCTGTCAGAATGGTGTGAATTTCCTTCGGCGCCTTGCCTTGCAGGGGGAAAAAAAAATTGATGACAGCTCACATATCGATGTTGTTGAAATTGTGCATGTCGCCTGACATGCTTCCTTTTGGACTCTGTAACAAGAAAAGACTTGCAATTCGGCACATGAACAGCCCCCTCTTTCCAAAGACACTTTTGATTCCATCCAACGACATTGGGAAGTATGTCAGGCTAAGGACTTATCAGCACCCCCTCGTACAAACACTGGGTTGGATTCTGTGTAAGTAGGAATAAGTAGGCACTGATAATTTATGCAAATCAAAACACGTCTGCATATCCTGTATGAAGGGTGTGCAGTAAAAGCTGTAATCGGTGACATCTGAAATTATTGTCTTCAGTGTATATTTGGACATGGAAACAGTATTTGTGAGTACCATAATGGATCATGTATCGAGAAGCTGAACCTTCTGCTGTGATGACAGGTGCAGCAGAGGAATCACAAATGTGTGCCATGGGGAGAACCAGTGGTGGTGGGAGAGACCAGTTCCAGGAAGATGGTGACTGTCAATAAAGAAGAACAAAAGAATAAGGGTTTAGCTAATCTTCAGGGGTAGGTACAAACAGTTTTTACTCTGCTTTTTGTGTGTCAGGAAAAATCATAATTTTATGATGCATTAATATGCTTATTGTCTTCTGATACTCTAGTGGGTAACTGGCTGGGAATTGGTAGATAATTTGTCACATTTCATAGACCCTCAAGTTGGAGGGGGCAAATTTGTACAAAACATGGGTAACTATACATGGCAGGGCTTCCCAGCAGGCTTGAGTTTTCAAGTTAAATATCTTCACAATGTAAACATATTTAATATTGCTGTTTTACTGAGTGTGTGGACTGAAGTGATATTTCTGACTTGTATTCTGGAGATGTCTAGTTCAAATCTTGGGCAAGATGGTGAACTAGCTTGACTGATGTTTTTGTGATTTTTTGTAGCTTCTGTATATGAATCCTTTGAAAATACATCCAATCAGGTCACACCTTTTCCCTTATACATTTTTCATTTTAATTACTGACTGATCCCCATATTATTCAGTGCTATACAGTCTGGCTGTTGACTGTGTCATTAAGTAATCCATACGTATACTGTGCTGTTTCAGCTGGGTGCGTATCTAACTTTAGACTAAGATGTAAAATAATCATGAATGGTAAGTTGGTGCAAATATGGAAAAGGTGATTATTGTTTATATTTGTTTTGCAATATTTGTTAACTGCAATTGGGTTGACGCCCGGAGGCAGTAGTACAGTACACAGTTACACACAAACAATACACAGAACAACACAATAAAACAGATTAGCCAGAATGGAACATACATAACAATAAGAATACATACACGTAACAATAAGACTGCTGGGAGAGTTTGAAAAAACCACATAGATCTTCATCATCAAACGTAGTAAGCCAACTGAGGTTAAAAGTGGGTTCCTCTGAAATGCAGAATTTGGTTGCACCATATAAGGAAACTGCTTTTCATGGTACATTGATATTATTGATTTCAAGGTGAATGTGAGGCTCTGTAAATGTTTGCTAAGTGACTTTACATCCAAAATGGCCATGCCATGACTCATGCAGTTCCATGCCTTTCAACATGGAGGACCAGGTTCATTCCTATGCCAGTCCATGGCGGTGGACTGAGTGACACTGGGACAGGTCTTTCTCTGAGTGCAGTAATCTCCTATCCAATACTGGGGTTAGGGGGAGTGATCAAGGTGTGTTGCATGATGGTACACTGCTCAGTCCTCTTGTGGGAAAAACAGGATCATGTGAATGTGGATGTTTATTGACTGCTGTTGCTTAAAAATACTTACATTTTTGTATATCAAACATTTATACATCGCTTGGGTAGCTGATGCTGCCAGCATAGTTCAGAGTGTGAGATTTTAGATGAAACAAATTTGAAGATTTCCAACACTTACATAGGAAGTTGTAGAGATTTCTGACAGCACCACTTAAGCAGCGCCTCACAGCGGATTGCAATATGAACAATGTGCTATGATAGAATTACTTTGTGCCGAGAAAGAGTCAGTGAGAAACATCCACCTTTGCAATATTTATGGAAGTGCTGCACCACTCAACAGAAGTGCCACTGGTTGCTGGGTGAAAAGAGTGACAGCTTCCAAAATGGGAAAAGCAGAGTTCCATGATTTGCCTCGCCTGGCTTAGAGAGAAAGGGACATAAGACGTGTAGCCAAGTGACTTTGGGTAACCACAGTTTGAACACCTTAACAGGAAGGGAGAGTCCTTGATGTGATTTCTGCAACTCCAGTGATAAGCACAAGGAGCATGGTGACATGTGAGGGAGTCTAAAAATGCTGTGTGTTGAGTCCAGCATACACAGTTCATATATCCCTACCATCTGTCAAGTACAGAGACCTATGCCACCTGATTACCTTCTGTGAAGGAAGCTTTTTAGAGTGACTTCTTAGAACATGCACTGGCAACCCTGCATATTTATCTTTAATTTTATGTATGTATGAAGCCGGATTTTCAATATATATAGGATAATCATTTTCCATAATCAGCATGCATTGACAGATGAAAATCGCCATGGAACCTTGTACTCTAGGTATCAGCTACAGCTGTCTCTTAAGTCTGTGGGCAGGCATTGCAGGAGACAGACTTCTGGTGCCCTATTTTCTACCAGCACTTCTGGCTAGAACTGTGTATTACTGTTTCCTGCAAAACATTCTTCAAAGTGCTGTTGCAACATGTAGATCTGCAGACAAGAATTTATTTATGGTTTATGCATGATGGTGTTCTGTCATATATTCTTGTTGCACTTTGTGCATTCTTGAACATTGTTTCGGGAACAATGAATAGGGTGAAGTGGACAAATAGAATAGCCTGCACATTCCCCTGATTTATATCCCTTAAACTTTTATCTTTGGGGACATCTACAGAAGTCAGTAATGTCATGGACTGGCAATAGCAGGTATAAAAATTTGAGATTATATGATGCCTGGGATTTGACAGAGAGTAAAATGATCACAATTCAATGTGCAGTGTTCTGTGTTTAAGCTCAAGGTGGACACTGTGAGCATTGGTATGGGAGGTCTTTGGGATCCTGTAACTCAGAAACTGTACTGCAGAAATCCTATATTCTAGTAACATTGTTGTCTTGGGTTGCAGTGTACATTCACTCCCTGTGTGTTTGGCCATATATGTTTTATTCACATGTGTAATCTTAGTAATGTCACCAAAGTTATGGAAAAAAATGTGCTGTATAGAAGAATGTGTACAGAATAGTGGAAGAATTTTGAATGACAAGCTTTTTGTTGGACAGGAAGAAAATATGTGATTTTTAGGTTTCAGGTTACACTAAATTGGCTGGTAATGGTGCTCAAATAGTAAAGTCCATAGAAAATTTTTCCACCAATTGACTGTTGACAGTGGGGCATCAAAACACTCAGCTCACAGAACAAGAAAGCTTTTAAAACTCTACTGATGTAAAATCATATTTGTAAAACACCCTTCTCCCTTATATTGAACAGCAATAAGCAGTTATTGCAGTAGTTTCAGGAATTGGTAGATGATGGATTTCTTGATACAGTACTTGTGTTTTTCTTGAATGAGGCGTGGTTTACATTAAATGGTATTGCAAAAAGCTGATGTAACATATACTGGTGTTTTAAAATATAAAGTTTATGGAGTTTGTTTGCATGACCTTACAGTTTAAATCTGGTATGAAGTATATGCATATAAATCATAGGGTCTGAATTTTTTGAAGAAACACTAAATTCCTACTGTTGAGTTAAATTAATTCCGACGCTATTGTTTCGAGGATTATGGCCTGTTATATATATATATATATATATATTATTTGTGGAGGATGCTGAATGCTGAAAGCTGACATTTATGTAAACATACCATATTGTTTTTAACCCTTCAGCGTGGGGGCATTTAATCCCCAGTTCATACTGTGATGTGGAAGGTTTTTCTACAGGGTATTTAAATTTTGAGCTAAAATGTGCAGGAGTTTTTCAAAATAATGTAGTTTCATTAATAGTGCTTGGATTTCGATGAAACTTGAAACAGAATATTCAGGAATGTCTAAGCTTTTCAAATGTGTAATAAAATCT
>JGI20166J26741_10443336_pt1 | contig 15996 bp, 6 predicted proteins | sample TergutCu122P5_FD_26741 | JGI IMG/M metagenome (IMG submission 26741)
AAAAAAAAAAAAAGGAAAAAAAAAAAACAAACTGACGAAGCATGGTTTGATGCAACACGCCACAACTAAATATCTGCAAGACCACGTTTAGCGCAAACATCCTACAATTCACTCACACTTGTTCAGCAGTTTTGGAAAGATTAAGTGGATGGATGGTTACAAACACCTTGCCTATACATGCTCATTCCTTGCATATAATGAATAATAGTATGACAATGTAACTGGAGAATGTCTCCAAAGCACGTGAAAGACCTTTTAAAATATCCCCACATAATTAACCTCAAAATGTTCAGCAGAGGGTGTTGCGACTGTGGATATGTGGGTTCTGATACAATGTACTCCTGGCAGTTTTTCAATTCCCCTGGAACAGCCGAATCCACCTACAAGACTACACAGCTTTACAGCCAAACAGATCACAATCGGAGCTCCCTACAGATGATGCATCACTTTGATTAACTGCTCTATGTTCCATATTTCCCAGCCCTACAAAGGAGTCCTCTTGTCTATTAATTTCTTACAATGGGGGATCATGGACGTACGAATTTAAACCCTGTACATCTTTCAGACACCTATGGAATATGGACTATTTCTAATTATTACTTATGTCACTCATGAGCATGGCAGAAGAAATGTGGGTATGACATATTCTTGCACCTAGTGAACGAAACTAACACTGTTGTAGCATTTATGAATGAAAGTAGTCTATTTAGGACACAGAGCATGTGAAAAAATTTGGATATAATTGAGATGGAGAAATCAAATATCAGATACACTTCTCATGCACAAAGAATACTTGCCAAACTGAAGTAAATCAATGTATTGAAAAAGACACGTTCTGTTCAGATTCAAAGAGTATACAAAACTATATTCACTCGCACTCCTGTGTACTGACACTCCAGCATGAAATACAACAGCAGCAAATTAACACATTTACAGCAAATTTACTGAAGTATCTGAACCTTCATTTATACTTCAAATGTGTAAATGAAAACATTATTAATGACATAAGTGGATAAGAGACAAGAAAAGAATTTTACAATGTCAAAAACAAATTAAATAATTATGATTTACTATGGAACCTGTTATTATCAGCTGGTGTAATCAAATTCTTCACACGAACATAGGTCAAGTATGAACTTAATAATAGTCTCTAGAGGGAGTGAGAACTATAGTGCAGTAAAATTAAAAATCATGTAACTTTTAAAGTACCCACTGCCAACACAAAGCAAACAATTATGAAGCACTTAAGAGTAAATGAACAAAACAAATATCACCATTTCCAGGAAAGCCCACAAGCAACAACAGTGTTAGTTTTGACAACATGGCCACATAAAAATCACAATAATATTCACTTCTGGAAAACTGCTGACTACATGACTGAGCAAAACACACATAAAAATGTGACATTCAGCCTTATTAATAGCAAGGCAACGACTCACCTTTGAAAAATGTTTCCCATTTTTCAAGATGGGTAGCTAAGTTACATAAGGCAATATGAACCTAAAAATAAACCAGTGCAGGAGCCTAAAGGTGACAACTGTGCCCATTCCAGACCACTCACATGTCACATCCACCCCACAATGAGGAAACAGAAACAGGTACATTTAGAAACGTCAAAAAGTGCATCAAACTAATGTTAGCACTGGATGAAAGAGGATGCACTTACTGATATTTGGAATCAAACGCACATAAATCATTAGAATATAAATTTTCCTAAATGACTTTCTCTGAATAAAGCTATTTTGTGGACAATAAATTCATTCCGATTTTTCTCTCTGTGCACTTTTCATTTTCACATTCCATATTAATAAATGATCATCTTCCTATTCCTTTCTTGCACTAACATCAGTAAATTTTATACTTTTCTTACTAAGCAATTAATAGAAAATATAATACTTCATACAAATTTTGAAATATATGATACTGTGAGAATGAACTAGCTTTTTGGTGTGCTAAGGTGGGTAGTCCTTTCACACAGTGCAAAACACATTTGGGTCAGCTAAAAATATGGTGACAAAATTAAAATGGACACATAAAATGGCAGGCAAAACAGCTTAGTAAAAGCAGCCAATAGGGATGTTACTTCTTGTAGCTTATAAGTGAACATCAACATGCAAAATGTATAAATTTGGACCCAAAATATAAGAAACTGAAATGACACTCCAAATTATATTAAACACTATGCATGGGAGAAGTGCTTCTGGAAAATCTTCTCATCTAAAACCTATAACAAGTTTAGTAAAACATACCACATCAATCACTTAATACAGAGAAAATTACAAAATTACACAGTTCTGATACCGAATTAATTTAAGATCCACAAATTCCCGCCTGTACTTGTGGCCCCACATCACACCATAAAGGTGAAGGTATAAATGGAGGTAAAGCACTCCACAGTTAATCTAGAGTTGATGCTGAAAAAAAGAACTCTTAACCCTATCATGACAAAATTGCAGTTTGTTCAGTCCAAAGGCAGCGATTGAACAAACTGTTCTCCATTCGGCTGAAAATATCAAACTTAGGTCGAAAGAGGTAAAATGGCTACTTACGTCAATGGCCACAAATACAGTGTCCACAGCTTTCATTTTCATACATTACAAATAAAATTTTTGTAATAAAAAAATGGCTACTTTGACATTAGCCTCTTCTTCAGAAAGCAACCCTTCATTTCAAACATTCCACTGGAAAATAATTTCCCTTCAATTTAATGCAATATGTGCCACTATTCTTGTTTGAAGAACAACAAGGCCTCGATAAATGTGATCCACATATGACAGCCACCTTCAAATACTGTATTATAAGACTGAGTTTCTATACTACACATAAATTACACAATTAATAACAAAGCAAATATCACAATTAACCCTCTGGCACCTAACATGAGGTATACCTGTCACACAGAGCAATGCTCAAAATACCACACAATGGGTACAGCCTTTATTATGCAGCACCCATTTAAATTCCAGTCTGCTGTACATCACAATGGGCATTTAATTCTTTCACCAAAGGGTTAATTACTAGGAACCATAACAAACCATGAGTTTTAAGCCTTGGTAATAGGAACAGCATTGCAATAACCTCCGAAACAGTATGAATTGCCCTAAATAATAAGTACAATGAACTGAGTACACTATAATAAAACCACAATCCAGATGCCCTCAAATTAAGTTCATAAATCCTTGTTTTCAGATGCAATTCAAAGCACCACAGATACAGTATTTTGAAATTTGGAATAAAACATGACACTACGGATACAGGCTATAAACATTTCTCTGATTTGTGCCTTTACTGATGATAAATGGTAAGCATTACAGTGAAATTGGGACGTGCGGTGGTGTAGTGGTTAAGGCACTAATGCTACAAACCAGCAGGTCATGGGTTCGATTCTTGATGGTGTCACTGGAATTTTTCAGTGACATAATCCTTCTGGTCGCACTATGGCCCTGGGGTCAACTCAACCTCTAACAGAAATGAGTACCAGGTGTATTTCCTGGGGGTAAAGACGGCCAGTGCGTAAGGCTGACAACCTTACCACCATCCTGTGCCGTCGTCATGAAATCTGGGAACCTTAACTTCCTGGAACCCTCTGGACCACTCCAGGCCTGTAACGGGACTGCTTTACCTTTACCTTTTTTATTACAGTGAAATTACATCTGTAGAAGGTGGATATAAAGATGTATACATTTTAAATAGCAACGAAATTGCCACAAAAAACACGATTTACAGAGATGTTCACTCCTTCAATTCAAGCCCTATCAACACCTGTTCATACAGAATTCCAGCGCATCAACACACTCTCTAGCATAAAAAAATAACACACTACTCCACAATCTGACTGGAGTTTAAGGTCACACTAAAAAAAAAATGTTTTCTATAAATTCCCTTCACTTATGCAAGATCTCAGGAACTAACAATGATGATGCAGATGATTCAAGTCTTCTGGGATATTATGTCACACTGGGGTTATACACCAGAGTGTGGAAGTTCCCATGAACCTCAAAATTCAGGATTTAAACCTTTCATGATCACCCATTTTAGTACCATTGTTCTGACCTTTTGGACTGGTTCCAATTAAATGGGATGTGATCATGTAGCTAGCAAGATGGCTCCCCCAATCTCCTGCCACTGCAGACAGCTCAGTCAAGCTCTTGTCTTTCATCAAATGAGGCCATTACTTTTGTGCTTTAATCATTTCATGTATTTTGGGCTTCCAGAATTCATTCACATTTTACTAAAAGTAAACTCAGATGCTTTTATGCTTTGAGGTTATTTTACATTGTTATTAGTAGTATATCAGTAATTCTCGGAACCAAATAGGCCCCCCCCCGAAAATGATATCCCATGTCCATGACGGTTTTTACTGGTTCCAATTAATAACAAAGATTGAGAGCCTACTGCATATTTCTTTTCTTTTTAAATAACCAACCAGATGCACTAATTATCCAAATTTATTCTGTCACAAAACTCTACATGTTTTGGGCATCCTCTCTGCCCATCATCAGGAGTTTCTCTACTGTACATTCGGCACTGGTAAGTATCATGCAGGTTTTAAAAAGAAATCTATTATGATGCACGGTGACATGAATGCACATTTCTTCTTATGCTGCTTGACCCTGAATATGAAGCTCCTACAAACCTTCAGAAACTGGGAACTATAACACTACTTCCCTGAAGACTTAGATCTTCACTTGACTTATTTGGTATTGCATTAACTGCCTGTAGTGCTATCTTCCAACATCTAAAGCCATTTTAAACTTATATCTCAAACACATACTGAAGTTCAGCTGTTTTAACTTGTTTTGTAATATAAGGTGTGTGTGTGTTTTGGTAATTTGTGTACTTGTATTTACTGTGTTTTTGTATTGTTTCATTTATGTATATTTACTCTTTTTATGCTTTTGTTTAATTTTGTAAGTTACGTATTTTTATTGTTATATTTATATATTCTTATTGTTATGTATGTTCTGTTCTGTATATTCTGTTTTTATCATGCCAACTTGCACTCTTCGGCTACCCTGACTGAGGTTTTTCCGTGCTTTATCCTCAGTTGTAAGGCAAATGCCAGGGTACAACTCGCAAAGACGGGGCACGGCCCGCACTCTTCCCAAATTAATTGTGTTGTTCTGTGTATGGTTTGTGTGTAAATGTGTACTGTACTACTGCCACCGGGTGTCAAGCCAACTGCAGTTAACAAATATATCTATTATTTCAGGATTACATTCCCACATTCTGTTCTGCTGTAACATCTCTAAATTGTGTAGATTTCTGTAAACTGCATGTTTCAAATTCCCCCACACTAAAGTTACAAACATTCAGATCTGGCATTGTAACTGCCACAGTCCTACACTGACAATCAATTTATCAACAGTATTCTACACAGCCCCCTCTCATTTCTGTGATTTGTGTTACTGAATTATCCTCCCAAATATATGCTAAACTAATATTCAAGAAGAAACACAAGTTGTTCAGCAGTTTACTTAGCCACAACCGGACACAAAACCAAAACAGAAAGCTGACAGGTTATAAAATCCAACAAATAGTTATTCACAGAAATGCACCAGGCACTTCTTACCACATTGACAGTCCTACAGCACTGCCTGTAATGCATAAATCACTGTACAGTAACCTCCAATCAGCTGACTGACTGCTCGAACGAAATGCCACAACTATCCAATGAACTGCCCTGCAGAGATTAGTTGAAAACTTACAACTATTCAGTAATATATACTTATTCTCCATCCTACAACGTCTTGGTACTAGTGTCAGGTATTTACCAACACTGTGAAGTCTCAAGCATAAAGAATGGAACTATTTTATGTTCCCAGATTAATTATTCTACAGTGAAACCTCAATGCATTGCTGCTGAAGGAACCATGGTAAACAAACAATAAATGCAAAGTTGCCAGAAGAGCATTAAAGGTGTCAGAAATATGAAAACATCACAATGAACAGTTTACATTTTGCTCTTAGTCCTACAAAAGTAGTAAACAAATAAAAAGTTACATTAATATTTGCACGCAAATAACTTTTCCCCCAAAACTAATTTGCAAATAACTATGCACATCAACAAATGATTTGGCAGTTTCATAAGCAACAAGGGTTTCGGCAAAACTTGTCACTGGTTCACTGTCACATTTGACTCCCTCTTCCTCCTCCCCATTGCTGACACCACAGTCATGATCATCACACAATTCATCTGTGCAGAAAATGTCATTGCCCCTGCTGCTCAATCATCAACCACATCCAGCCAATACATGGTTACATTTCGTAGGTATATAGTAACTACAGTTACAGTCAAGTTACTGCTAGTGTACATTCCCAAAAACATCATGTTACATTCCGTATAGTTTTCTCAGAAGCAATCAAAATGGGAACACTCTGGGTCAGGACCAAGAATTCTCAATGACTGACACATGAAAAGTACAATGAGAATTGATGCATCTGATATAATTATACACTGTCTAAAAGGATGGTTTTTCATGACAAGACACACTGAGTGATAACTGTGGGGAAACAAGGCATACAGGAATGATGGATAGAGGTTTCACTGTATATCAACAAGAAGCTAGTTACTCAAGTAGCAGTGGCACACGGTACTGTGGCTGAGAGCAACTGGACTGTGACTCTTAATACATATTCAAAATCAGAACACCTATCTTACCTAATATGAACACCATCCGCCATGTGCTGTACCAGATCACCAATGATTTCATGTTTGATATAATACAACATTCGCACCCTCAACAGGACCCTAAAACATGAATGACAGAAATACAGTAATACCCTGTTATGACATACTGTACAAATCCTAAACTTCAATACAACACACTAAAAGTTCTATAATAAAAAACACATGATCCAAACAAGTTGGCTCAAGCTGTAATGCTTCCAATTTTATTCAAGTGGTGCCTGGTTCAAACACCAGCCCAAAGACTGGTTATCCCAACTTCAGATTTTTCAAGAATTTCCTCATCCCTTCCATCCAAATGTCAGAAGAGTAACCCAATGAAGGCACAACCTCATCTTCCCAGGCGGTCACCAATTCATTATTCACTACCATTCCATCATTCAACATTACACTGACTGTACCACTAATAGTCTCATTAAAAATCTGTACATAAGTAAAAAATAAATAGATAAATACAGCACATGATACAAAATTATATTATAAAAATCACCAATAAAAATAAATGGAAGTAGTTAAGCAATGAGTAAATCTGTGGAATTCTGGCCACTTCAAAAATATCTTTCATCTCGTATCTGAAAATTGAAGATTAAATTATGTCTTCACAATCCCAAAATACACTTCATAAGATGCTCTGCATGCATGCATTTATGTGCATGCCACAGGAGCACCCATCACCCTATTATCTTGACTGCATTTAAGCTGTGCTTAAAAGATATATTCTCCTAAAGTAAAGTTTTGCTGCACTATTACGCTGCAGCAGAGAAGCCCGCTTAATTTCTTTTTGTGCGTCAAGTCACAGCTCACACGATTTCAGCTCTGATATGGAATACATTTTAAAAGCTTAACAAATCACACTCTGATAATGTTTAGATCATCTATCCCATTATGACAGAACATATTCCTTCTTTCAGCATGGCAGTATAATACCTCACAACATACGTAATTCTATGCACTACTGAGAGTGTTTTTGGTGACTGAATAATACCCACAGGAGTGTGGCCTCCATGTTTGCCACATCTGAACATGAACAATTTTTAATTTTGGAGTATGCTGAAAAATCAATTTTACAGTAATAATTCTTGCACTGAGTATGATCCAAACGAATGCATTTACGATGAGGTGTCTTCAATTCACCAGCAGATTTTCACATGCAGGTTAGGTGCGACACATATCTATAAGCCAAAGTAAGTCATTTCCAGCATCTTTGTCAAACAGAGGGCATAAAAATATAACATTAACTGCAATACAATGTCTTAACTCCAACTCACAGCAAATCTGAACAGGAACAAGCACTGTGCAGCCTGCCATCATTCAAAATGGTCGACATAGTGACCAATGATATGGGCCAGCCAAAACTAAAGAGCCTGTATTTTCATATTACAGAAACAGCCTATGAATATGTGAATTCACGATACACCATAGCTGCCAGACGCATTTTCCCGTTAACTTTTGAATTACAATTGTTTTTATGCAGCTTCCTTCACTGATCAAAATAACATATCTTATACTCTACAGAAAATCAGATTAAAGGACACTGTCTTATATTATATATGTATGATGTTAGTTCATCTTCCTTCAGCATAAGTTTCTGTTAACATTCAACCCACTCACTTGTTCGCATGCCTGCTGAGGTGCTTCTTGTAGTTGCTCTCCAGAAAGATGTCTCCATCGTATTTCTCATGGCGGCTCCAGTCACTTGCATCAAGAGGATCATGATGCATCTGTGCTAAAGACCGTGACTCACGGAATTCTTTCTTCAAGTGCTTTTTATTTTTCCTGCCCCGTGGGACTGGCGTATTCAAGCCTAAATCAAAGAGACATATCAATACCACACTCTATAACTATCACTCAATTTTCTGAGTGATCACAATACTGCACAAGTTCCCCTCAGAAGTACTGTCTAAAAAATGCTCTGCAAATAGTCACAGACCATTAGTTACTAGTGCATTAAACAAGGAGCATTGCTGACTACTACTATTACTACTACTACTACTACAACCAAAACAAACACCACCACTTCCTTATCACCTTCATGAGGGGTATTTACAATTATATACCTCACACAAACCATGTTTCTGGGGTATATATTGTTGCAGCTATTCTGTGCTTAAAATATATGGTAAATGTAATGTTATTTCCCATGCTGTAAATTGTATTATTATACTGTATTATATACACTGTATTATTATTATTATTATTATTATTATTATTATGTATTTTAAATTTATTCTTGCCTCTTAGTTATCAGGTGGTGGTTATCTGGTAAGTCCAGCTCTCAACAATCGATCAAAGTGATTTACCCCAGCACTTTACAAATGCTGTGTGCAGTGATTATTGGTGTGATCTTCTGTAGCTCTATAGCTGACAGGTGACCTGGGAGCAACTGAAGGTTCTGATATAATCCCTTCTTAATTGTTCCTAATGCTACAATTATAACTGGCACAATTTTTGTCCTCACTTTCCAAATCCTGCTGACCTCTATCTCCAAGTCTTTGTACTTGCTTAGTTTTTCACTTTCTTCTGCGTTAATGTTTGAATCATCTGGTACGGCTATACTGATCAGTATGTAAGTCTTCTCTTTTTTATCATGCAATACTATATCGGGTCACCTTGCTAGTAATGTTCCATCTGTGATAACCAGTACATCCCACATAATAGTGGTAACATTAAAATATATGACCCTGCAGGTATATGTCTGTAGTACTTGTCAGTAACATGTAACCCCATATGTTTACATATCTTCCACTGGATGTAACCATTCACCTTATTGTGTCTATTAGTGTATTCAGATGGTGCAAGTGTTGTGCATCCTGCAACAATATGTTTTAGGCGTTCTTCTGCCTTATAGCACATCCTGCATTTACTATCAACTGGTTACTTCATGATGTTTCTCTGAGATAGTGCATATAGTGTGTTTGATTATTATTATTATTATTATTATTATTCAGCATTAGCATTAGCAGCAGCAGCAGCAGCAGCAGTGCTACAGATATGATGACAGCTGCTTTTAATGCTCCTTGTTCTGACTGCGAATGTGATATAGTTTGACCCCACTGATAGCAGTTGTTACTCTAAACTGAAGGAAGACACCATTCATGCCTCCACTTTTCCTCAGTGTACATCAGTTTACTTACTTTGACTGCACATTATCTCCTTGACCATACATTTGCAAAATTTAATGACATTTATATTACATCAGCTGCTTTATCAATGGGAATGCCAGAGTGCCATCACCCCCTTTTGTTTTTGACAGTGGAGACTTGCAGGCAGCCAATGTGGGACTTCGGCCCTTGTTAGCTGCCTGCAAACCGCTGACTTATTACAGTACTTTGCCTTGATTATTTGATCTCTTTCAGTATTATGTCTTCCAGTGAATGATGATGATCTGAATTTTCCTCCTGGTGATCCAATTCCTTATCAATATATTTTCATTCACCAACATTTTAATAGAAAAGAACAGACTTAAGCTCCTATAAAGTCTAACAGACATCATTTGTTGAAGTATACTAATAACAGTATAAAAATCATATCCAGTGGTTCACACATCAATCGTGGGTGTATTTTAATTAACAGCGACAACCTATCCGAAATGAAAGCGGCCCATGAAAAACAAAACAAATGCTTCCTCAGACATCATCATAGTAGCAATATACCGGGTTATTCATAAGTCCGTGAAACATTTTAAAAATTCGCAAACAATAGACTACGCAAAGGATCATGGTAATTCTTACGTCGATAGAGAGAGAAACTGTTCAAGTTTTTTTTTTAAGAAAAAGCCCGTGCACATTGTTGCCCTGATTTGCCACTAGGAGACAGTAGTAGCAAATATGGCGTTCAGGAATCGTGAGCAGTCATTTTGTGTTTTGGAATACGCATAGGACAAGAAGATGACACGTTAATGCGATGGCCACCCCGGTCCCCGTATTTAACCCCGTGCGAATTTTTCTTATGGGGGTTTGTGAAGGACACTGTCTTTGTGCCTCCACTCCCCACTAATCTCCAGGATCTTCGCAACCCTATCACCGCTGATGTGACTCTGGTCGACCGTGATATGCTGACGCGTGTGGAACGAGATGGACTATCGTATAGATGTCTGCCGTATTACCAAAGGTGGACACATTGAGCATCTGTGAAAAATATATATATATAAAAAAACTTGGCGAGTTTCTCTATCTATTGGCGTAAGAACTACCACGATCCATTGAGTATTTTATTTGTTGCGAATTTTTAAAATGTTTCACGGACTTATGAATAACCCGATATTTTGAATGTGGACAAGCGATGTTTACAGGAGACAAAATAACTTACCCATGTGATTTCTTGGAAGCTTGGCTTCTCCATTTTCAGACGGTGTAATAAGATCCCAGATAAAACTTCGGATTTTGTCATCACCACGATAAAACCGCAAACAAAATAGCAACTGAAAAAAAAAAGTACACTGTAATTACAAGGTTTCTTCTGCTCACAAACACATGGTAATAATTAGAAAGTACACGTCCAACCCTATTTTGGAATGTGCAACAAATGTGAAATTCAATTACCATTCAGGCTGAATACAGACATATTTAAATATCTGCAGAGCAAGCCCACCTTGTTGGTATGTTTGTGCACTGCGGTTTCACTCATTCACAGAAGAATTATTGTGATCAGCTTCATGCATCACCTTACTGATCCCTCACCTGTTTACAGTCACTGTTATGACACCATACAAGCAGGTGTATAGTGGCATGCAGAAGAAGGCAAAGCAATTGATGCTCACCTCTTTCTTCACTTTGTCTTCAGTCTCTACCATGCACTCTATGTTGTTTGATCATCATAACTAGACATAAATCTGATAGACTTTTTAAAAATAACCAACTTAATGCACAATTCCTTTATTCTTCAACAATATGTATGTTACATTACGATCCTCTACATGTTTCGAGCAGCACCCTGTTCATCCTCAGGAGGACAAATTGTATTGCTACAGTCTCTGGTATCGTCACTCTCTGTAAACAGTCGTACAGTATGCAGGTTGAGAGCTCTCAACCTGCATACTGTATGGCTGTTTACAGAGAGTGACGATACCAGAGACTGTAGCAATACAATTTGTCCTCCTGAGGATGAGCAGGGTGCTGCTCGAAACATGCTGAGGATCGTAATGTAACATACTGGTCTTTGGTTCCCTTAATACCATTATTCCCATATAGTCTGAACGTTGCACATTGCAGTTTTACCAATGGTGGGACCTGTCAGGCATATCACCCCAAACCCCACCCCACCCTTAAAGGTGAAAGGTTCCTGTACCAAAGAATTAGGATACTGTATTTCAAGGGATTTTGGTTGGGAATGATTGAAAAAGTGCCACATTTAACTGAAAACATACAACACACACATATTTACTGCAACATACATATCTGCATTTAAACTAACAGGATAATACTGAATTGACAAAAACAACACAGCATCAATTTAAATATTACTGTCAAGACCGCAATACTCAATTGTACACACTGATTTTCAAAACAAAGTTCACTCTGTAATATCACCAGTTTCATCTTTACTACAACAAACATTCTGATCTAGCTTGGCTTAAGAGGGGTAAACAATGTAACAAGGCAACCTGATATAAACCCTCATACCAATTTAATTCAGTGTTCCTACATGCTAAAGTAAATCCATTACCTACTATGAATTGTGTATGGTTAACATAATGAAATCTAAACTTAATGTTTGGCAACCCATTGTTTCTTACCACACCGTAATCTTTTCCCCCAAATGTACCACTATACGTGGGAATCATCTTATACCTCAGTAAATGTGGTAATTATTAACCCCTCACAAAGTCCCTACATTAAGGGCATACATACTTCAAAGCCAATATTATTTGGGCACCTGAATGTTGAACTGCCTTCTACCACACAAGCAATGGAACTGAGATTTGATGCCCAATCAGAGCATGGATGCATGCTTATGACTTTCACGTGTATATGGATGTAGTGTGATAAAGGCAGAGGCCTGTTAACAGGCTAATCCCTTCTCCAAGGACCCCTACCACATGCCTATGAACAAGATTCAGAATCCTCAAAAATGGGAGTTCCTAAGTGGCCTTCTAGTGCCACCTACAGAAACTGCAGATTACTGGTGAGCAGCCCTGCCGCTCCAAACGGAGGGTAACACACGGTCGTCATATTAATACTTACTATAACACGGGCACAATCTTCTACATCACTTTCCCTCCATCTCCGACGGAAGTGACCATGTGCAAGTATCTCAGGCCACCTTCCCCACCTTCAAGAAATGGACATGCGTTTCAACAACAATTTCAGTGAACTGTGACTTCAAAACTACTGAACTGAATGTTTTTCAGTTCTTTTAAATCAACTCAAAGAGAGCCTCAGGCTCCCTCAGTATTAGCATGGCTAGTCATCACAGACAGGTCACCGTGGAGGCAAAAACAAATGTCTACAATACAACAGATCTGATGACATTTTATGCACACAGTATATGCTATTAATTTTGTACAAACTTTGTTTTCATACAGTAATGGAATGTATAAGGTGACCTAAAGTGTCACACTGTTGTAATGCTACTTAATTTCACTTGTTCAAAGTAATGAAGACCTGCTGGGAACGGCAAAGAATAGAAAATTGTAAACTATAACGGGTTACAGAAATATTCAACATTATCTCTAGAATGGCCTTGAAAGTTACACACAAAACTTTCCCTGTCCTAATTTCCCTCCCCAGATCTTTATACTGGCCCCACTCATTCACAAGACTCACATTTTTGTTCACAGAAGAACACTTTAATATTCACTCTCTGAGTCCTCCCTCCTGGATTAAAGTAAGTTCAGTCTCAAACACACCAAGAAGGCCCAGAGGGGAGGTAGAGGTATAGCACTATTCTTTCTTTTACCTGAGTGCTAGGTGGGGGTGGGTCGTCAACACCATGCCACACCCTGACCACTTTAAACCTATAAACCCCCACCTGCAATAGGGTATCAAACATACAAATTTATGGCAGCCATTTAAATATCAGAAATGGGGGTCTTTCAGCATTAGTATCTTGACAACACAAGACACAATGACTTATAAAACAAACTCATCATGTAAATACATTCAATGTCCATTACAGACATTTCACAGTGACCCTATATACAGCTTCTACATCTATAGTATACTCTCTGATAACACATGATTTGGTGCATGACCTGAGTTTATACTTTGTTTTCTGTACAAAGCTACTGCAGAAGAATAAAATATACAGCACCACCTACACGATACTTTAAAATTCTCTTGCACTTTCAATGGCATATAATACATCACAATCACTTGTTCAGCTTCCTTCCCCTTCCAGTTCTGTAGTTGCTGACCAGTGCTCTGTAATGTTGGAGGCATGGTGAAGGTCACTAGTTCACATTCTTCACAGGTATACCAGCTGGAACCATCTTGCCATCATGTCACAAAGACAAGATTTTTGTATTTTAATTTCATTACCATCAGTTTGTCTTTGCAGGCCAAATTTTTTTCTACATTCTGCCTCCTTTATCTAAACAGGATTATGATCCTGTCTTGACCTAAGTTTTCTACACAATAAGTCTATTTATATACAGTCCAAATTTTGGTTACGACACTTCATACGGAGGAGTTTTTTTATTTTACAGTTTCCACCTCACATTAAAACATGGTGGGATGCTCTCAATGAGATTCCCAAATTTTAAGTCAAGGTACAGATTGTAGACATGTCCCCATTTCATAAGCAAATCAAAGTTTAATCAGTCCTAAATGTTACGCATTGTCCAATGAAGGCACCCCATTTGTTAGGCATATTTGTAAAATTCTGTGAAGTGGCCATTAGCTTCATCATCCATCCACATGGAACAACTCAGTTCCCACTGGATGGATTTTCATGAAATTTGATATGAGTACTTTTTTTAAAATCCATCCTGAAAATTCAGGCTTCATTAACATCTGACAAGAATAATGGGTACTGTACATGAGGAACAATAAACCTTTTTGATCATACCATGCTCCATGCTTCTCAGAATGAGAAATGTTTCAGATACAAGTGGCAGAGAAAATCAAAACACACATTTTATGTTCAGTAAATTTTTTTATTTGAAAATCATGCCGTTTATGAGATAAAGTGGAAAAATATTGTAAAGCTGGACAGATCACAGATAAGAATATGGTGCATGCTCATTGCATGCTGGATACCTAAAGCAACAAACACACAACTTGAAATATATACTACTTATTGCTTTTCCACTGCAACAATGGTTGCATGAACATGCCTCAATGTTATGTCGTACATACATTGCTTGTCTTGTTAAATTTGGAAAAGCAGTTATTTACATAGTCTAGATACTGACAGCATCACTACATAAAACATTAAACCAGAATATCCAATACAATTGGCGAATGATGATAAACCTACAGTACTGCATTCACATTAAAACTTCGACAATTATCTCACGTGTATTCTACATATTTTATGTGATCAACTTACCCAAATGTCAAAAGACCTCTTTCAACTTTGAAACACTCACTTCGGGCCCAACTACCATACACAATTTCACCATCTTTAGGGACATAATCATCACTCAAAAATTTCAACCTTGATTTCTTGCCATGTTTTGTCTTGCTTCTCCGTCCTGTAACACGATAATGTACAATTTGTATTATGAAGGTACAAAACAACAAAACGCATTCAAGGCTAGGGAGGAAAAGAACTATAGGAAATATATTACAATGTTGATTTCTTCACAACTGTTACTTCTGTGGAAAATGGATGGTAGAGTGTGCAACAAAAATCAAGCACCTAAAATTTTTTGAATTCCGGAAGTGACATCAGCTTGCAGCTGCTGTCATAATTCCAATCATTCATGATTTCCCAGTATTTGTTGATGTGTGGGCTTTCTCTGCCTTCCATTAATTACAGATGTTTACAACAGACACCTATTAAACTACAACAACAACATGTCTGCCTACTTAGAAGATAAACATGGACAAATGTTCATTAATTTTCCAAGGCGTACGACTAGGTTCTGTGGCAAAACAAAGATGAGAACTTCAACAACCATATTCACTTAACCCTTTGCCGGCCCTAACGCACCAAAGCGTACTGGATTTAAATGCTGCCTGCCAGTCTAAACGCACTGAAGCGTACTGGCTGTTCTCTTCGTAAATATATTGCATTGTGCGAACGAAATGGTAGCTCTCTCTTCCCTAACGTGATGAAATCACTTAGTCCTCATATCTGCACGTGTATAACCACGATCCAAGCATAGGTCATGGAGATTCAAGTTGGAATGTTAGTCTCTTGCT